>ENA-OREN01004062-OREN01004062.1-marine-metagenome-genome-assembly--contig:-NODE-4062-length-13047-cov-3.532460_pt1 | contig 13047 bp, 2 predicted proteins | sample MGYA00248624_ERZ508555 | MGnify/ENA primary metagenome ERZ508555 (study PRJEB26222, sample SAMN06267773) | marine metagenome | isolation source: Saanich Inlet, British Columbia, Canada | place...
TACCATCCATATGTTTAACATTTTTATTATTTAAGTTTGGTAATATAAAACTTATATCTTTACTATTCCAAGCTTTTTTATATATCTTATGATTTTTATGAACCCATTCTGCAACATTAGCAAGAATATCTGTAATACCTAAAATAGGATTTCCTTCATCTTGACGCATACGTGTTGTTAATTGCGCATAATGATTAATATCTAATAAAGGTTTTTGCCCAATTCCCATTACAGTATCAAATACGTGTGATATATCTAAATTTCCAATACTTTTATCTTCTATAGGAGGTAATTGAACATTGTCTCCCATAAATAACAAACGTATATTTTTGTTTTTTGATACTCTAATTAACTCTTCTGTAAAATATTCATTTACCATAGAAGCTTCATCAATAACAATTACTTCAACACCCTTTAAAGCAGCCATTGACTTATCATATTTGTCAGGGTCTTGTTCAAAATATTGAACCCATTGATTTTTTTCTTTTCTCCATTTAGGCATTTGTCCTAATAAACTATCAATTGTCACAAATTGTTCATCACTGTAATTTTGAGTGGCTCTCATAATTACTTGCTTAGCTTTATGTGTTGGTAAAGCAAATCTAACTTTTTCAGAGGATATTTTAAGTTCTTCAAGAGCTTTATCAACGATAGTAGTTTTACCTGTACCACCTCTACCTGCTAATACAAAAATTTTATCTTTAGTATCGTTCCACCATGTTTTCATCATGTTAATGGCTATTGTTTGACCACCATTAGTTTCTGCTGGTTTACCTGTTTTGTCATCTATAAAATTTAATTTATATGGTTTATCAGGTGTAGCAGTTTCTTTTTCAAGGTCACCCAATTGACTTCTAGGTATATGCCTAAAAGTCATACTAATACGTGGACCTGTTGCTTTTCCTACTGCATGTCTATAATCACGTTGAAATGTACCATCAGGCATTACATATAAATCACCATCTTCTACATTGTATACTTCATCTTTTTGTCTTAATCTTTTAGCATTACGTGATATTGTAATTTCTGCTGAAGCACCTAAACTGATCGTAGCAACTGACCCTATAGTTTCATCAGTTCGTATATAAATAAATTCATCATCTGCATGTGGACCAATTCCCTTACCTTTAGGAAATACATTCATTAAAGCACTATTAAAATAACCTTCTGGATGTCCTAATTGTTTTTCTAATTTTCTAGCAAGTTTAGCAAATTCTGGACTCATGTCTTGAGCAGGATGTTTAATACCTGAATAAATATATTCTATTGGACCATACCAAGTAGATATCCAACCAAAACGTTTAGATGCCTTTTCATCACGCTTAATAGCTTTTTCAATATCTTCAAAATTTAAATCTTGAAATGCACCTTTTGTCTGTGTAACTCCACTAATACTTTCTATATCAGGTTTTACTATATCAGGATCAGTAGGAAGAGGTTCTATTAATGCTTCAATTGATTCTAAGGTAACACTAAGGGCATCATCTAATAAAGTGTCTACAGCTTCATCTTTTATATTTAAAAGATTACGTATAGAAGTAACAAGTGTATTCCAAATTGTTTTTTTGGCTGTTTTTTTACGTTTTAAATAACTTTGTGCGTCAGGCTGAGTTAACACTTGAGTTAAAAATTCAGCTAAAGCTTCATAATCCCGTAAACCTTCAGGGTTTCCAAATGATGCAGCCATATTTTTACGAGCATTTATTTTTGATGTCTCCCACCTTTCTGTTCCACCATATAATAAATATTGGATAGCATTAGCTTCTGCCTCAGTTATATGAGGACCAGGCATTATTACACCTTCATCATTTGTCTGTTTTTTAACATCTTCTAAATATACTTTTTTAATATCTTCACGAACTTTCCATAATTGTTTAACAGCATTGTTCTGTCTTGCTGTACGGTCTTTTGCATCTGTAAATAAAATAGTTTGAGTTGCTGCGTGTATAAGTTCATGTAACAAAACAGTACTATCATCTTTCGGATCCATCATAATTAAGTTTCGTGCTGGGTCATAATGAGAACGATGGTCACCATCTATATCAATCTTATTAAGTTCATCTAAATCATTAGATACTTTGGTAGCATCAGATAATAGAGGTATTATTAATTTAGCGATTGTTCTTACATATTTTGTTTGATTTTTACTTTTAGCTAATTTTATAGCAGCATCTTTAGCTCCCTTAAATCCAGCATAGGTTTCAGCACTAATTGTAGTGCCTTTAAGTCCTGTACGTGTTTTCTTAGGTTTAACTACTTCTTTTTCTTCTTCTTTAGGTTTAACTACCTTCTTTGTTGCTTTTTTGCCTTTATAACCATCATATTCTTTTAATGATTCAGGTAAATACATTTGACTAATAATAGCTTCTAACAACCAATCTTGTCCCAGAATATCGTTCATTTCACTTATTCTATTGACTTCCTCATTGAATTCATTTTCAATGCTGTCAAAACTTAGAGCAGCCATCTCTGCTTCAATACCTGCTATAGTAGTTTCTGCTGTTGCATTATCTAGTCTTTCTTGTAATGCATCAGCTTCAAATGAAGGCTTATAAATCACTTTTCCATCTTTATCTTTTAAACCTTCTCTATATATAGTATTAACCCACTCAACTTTAGATTTAGTTTCACCATTAATTTCAATATTGCCTTTAAGTGCACTTTTAACAGATAGTAACCGTTTAAGAGCGTTTTCTAAAATACTAAAATCAAGTCCTATCTCTCTAAGAGCTTCATTGTAGTTATCAACATTTTCCATAGCATCAGTAATGTTTGACATTAATGCATCATATATAGCTAATACTTCAGGATTTTTATCCATAGCTTCACCTAGAAGCACTGAATCAATATTTTGAATAGTATTGGTGTACATGCTGACACCTGGAGTTATATAACTACGAGGAAAGGCATATGATGTTATATAGCTTCTATCACCTTTATAGTTACTATTAAAGCCAGAATCCTTTTTTGACCACACTGTAAATTTCTTTTCTTTGAAGGATATATCAATTCTTCCTTCTTTTGTTTCAGTTCTTTCTTCCTTAATAAGTTGAAGTAATGTATTTTCATCAGACCAAGGTCCCCATACCATTGGCATAAATTCTACAGCTAAGTTTTCTGCTATACCCTTTTTAATACTTAAAGGAACTATTTCTACGTTTTCATCTTTTTTAAACTTTTCTATAGCTGCATCATATTCAAGTCTAAACGATATATATTGAATTTCACCACTTTTAATAATTGCATCTCTTGCTTTTTTAAGTGGTTTAGTGAATTGATCTAATGCTGTAGTTATAGCAGGTCTAAATATTGCTTTAAAGCTATGCTTAATCCGAAGTACTTCATTTCTACCTTTTCTTTCTACAAACTTAAATTCTTTTAATTTGCCTGCTTTAAAACTATTTAATAGTCTAATACTTACTTTTGGTATAAATATATCTAAGGCTTCTGCGTATTGTGTAATTTCTTTTTCAATCGCTTTCTTTTCTCTTGTATTAGCATTATCATAAGCTACCTGGAACTCTGCTAATTTATCATAGATTTCAGGAACAATATCATCTGCTAATGCAGAAATAATTCTTTTTATTTCAGCTCCATATCCACTAATCATTAATGGATTTTTAGCTAAATTTCTACCAAATTTACTTATTTCATCTCTTGTTTCACCCCAAATATTACCGTGTATAGTACTTAAAACTGTTAAATGATTTGCATTTATTGTAGGTTCCCACTTCTCTTTTTTATCATTAATTTTTTCTATTGCAGCTGGGTCAGTTAAAGCATCTCCAACAAATTTAGCTAATGATTCATAAACGTCTAGATTATTGCCTCCAATAAATGCTTCCATTCCTCCTTCTTTTCTAGACCCAATCATTACACCTGTACGTGCAAGAGCTTCTGTTAATGAATTCCTAATTGCAATTTCTCTCTCCATTCTTTCTATATCTGTATCTTGAGGCATTTTTAAAATGTCTTCGGGTACACCTAAAAATTGTATTAATGCAATTGCATAACCATTAGTGATACCGTCAGTTTCAATACCTAATTTGGCTGATTTGAATGGTTTATTAGCGTCATATTTAGCTAAGGACGCCAATCCTTCTAATACGTGCATACTAGCACCTACTTTAAATGTTGGTTGTCCTTCTATGTTAATATCTTTTTCTAAAAGCTTATTTAATAGCTTATTAAATTTAGCACTATCTTTAGTACCTTCTTTAACATTTACAACGATATCATTAGAGGCTGCTAATATTGCATCAAATGCAGCTTCTGATTGTTTTAAAGTACGTTTATCAATAGGGTAGCCTAAAGCTTGAAGAACTCCTAATTTATACACAGCTCTATGGAAATCTGAATCTACAGTAACTTCAGCAGATATAGGCATGAAAAGAGCCCTGTGTATCTTACTACGTTGACCATTAATTCCATTACTGTCAATTCTAATTCTATGACTCTTGTTTGCTGCGTATCTAAACCAAAAAGACTTTAACTTACCATTTTTTGTTTGTCTTAAATATTCTCTAACTTGTTCAACATCATTAACTTTATCTTTATTAGAATTTTTATAATGATCTTTTCTTTCATCATGTTTTTCATCTATGATATTTAAACCTATAAGAATATCCATAGTTGCTGGGTCAACTAATTCAAATAGGTCTAATGCCTCTTTCTTACCTGACCACTCTACATTCTGTAACTTTTCAATTAAATCTTTAACTTTTTGAGGTAGTTCTACAAAACTATCTCTTACAAATTGTTGTATAGTCTTACTTGGTTTATCAAGTGGTTCTGCACGTCTAGAGGTAATACCATTAATTGCTTTAATGCTTTCTTTATTAGCTTTAAAACTCTCCATTAATTTTGCTATACCATGCTTATCATTCTTTGCATTTTCTTTTTCAAGATAAGGAAATTTAATAGTTTTCATTAGTCGTTTTCTTTCGAGAACAAACTCCATTTTCCCTGTCTTCTTATTTTTTACTTGTATAGGCTTACCATTTTTATCCCTCACTTTCTTCAAGGAATAGCTTTCATGATGGTAGTCTGTATAAAGAATTTCAACTAACCCATCAAAAGCATGATGGTCAGGTTTACCGTCTTCAGTTTTTTGTCTAGGATGTACAGTAGATGCTATAACTAAGGACATTCCTCCAAGAGCCATTTGTAGTTGTTGTTTCAAATAGTCATCTTTTATAACACCAGTACCTTCTTCTTTAGCTTTTTCACCAAAATGCTTAAGAAGTTCATTAAGTTTTAATCCTTTAATTACATCAGAATCTATTTTAAGATTCAAACTATTCCATATATCACCACCTATTTCTGAACTAGCATTTCTCCAAGTTATACCCATATTACTAAATGTTCTTAATTCTTCATTAGTAATAGCATGTCTACGATCTCCGTAGAGTAATAAAGCAATTGTTTCTTTAGTTGCTACTTCTGCATTAAATTTATTGACAGTCATCCAATCTAAAGTTGACATCATCATTGCAAAAATTACCTCATCAGGGATTTTTTTAACACCATTAACATTTATAGCTAAAAGATTAAGTAACTCTCTTTGCGTAAATAATTCAGTACCTTCCTCTATTTTTTCATCTTTTAAAATATGTTCTTCAAAATTAGTTTTAAATTCTAAGAAATATTTATTAATATAATTAATAAAGGTTCTATCTGTAATTCCTAATTCTTTTAGTAGTGCAGGAATTCTAGATTTACCTTCATCATCAATTAATGATTCTTCAGGATTTATAGAATAGATTGATTTCCTGCCAGGTTGAGCAATAGTAAAGATATCAGAAGCTTTAAGTGTACTATCTTTTATCTTTATAAAAATGTCTTGGAACTTATTCGCTATATGATTAAGTACATGCCTTTCATTAGCTCTAGCTTCAGCTAAATTTTCAGTTAAATCTGTTATCTTTTTCTTTAATTGTTTTACAAAGGTTGTTGTTTCAACTCCACTTTTTCCATCACCTAGAAAATACTTAAGGTCATTTTTTGCTTGACGAAGTAAACTTTGTATTTTTGCAACGTATCTTTGGTGTCCAGTTAGTTCTTCTTCCTCTTCTACAACTTCTTCAACTTCTGGTTCAGCTTTTTCTTCTTGTTTAGCTGCTTCTTTTTTAGTTGTTTTTTTAATTTCAGCTATTATTTTTCTAGCTGTATTCTGGTCTGCTTCAAGTTTTGCTTGGAGCTTTAACCACTTTTCAAATTCAGCTTTACTTTCAAAATCTTTTTCAGTTGCGCGTTTACCATTTATAAAATACGGTGTAGCGTCTGAAATTCTAACTTTCATTGATTGTATAACACCGTCAACTTTTTGAACTTGTATATTTGCAAGCATTCCACCGAATTTTCTTAATTTTTTCTCAAATTTCCACATGAACTCTGGAAGAACAAATTCATCTGGATTGCTATAATCTATTTCTTCATCTACTTGTTCATCAGGTTTAGGTTCAGGTTCAGTTTTTTCAACTACAATGTCTTCTACATTCTCTTCACTAGATGTAGTTTTTTCTTTTAATTCTTCAGTTAAGTCAATAACTTCACGTAATGCCTCATCTTCTTTAAGTTGTTCAGCTTTACCTGGTGCTACTTTATTATTTGTCTCAATTATGTTAGCAACTGCTTCACCAAACTTAATTTCAGCTTTAATATATGTTATTAATTTAGTTGATGCAGGTGAAACCCACCAGTATTCTTTTAGATTCTCAACTTCTTTACCATCTTTATTTGTTCGTTTAGGCTCTTCATAAACTAATTCTTTAGTTTCTTTATTGATCCAAACTTTCTTTTGTGTGTTACTAAGTTTTGATTTAGCATTATTAAATGCTTCTAATTTTATTTGTAGACTTTCAATAAAATACTTTACATCACTTAATACTTTTTTGCCTTCTTCTGCTTGTTGTAGATAGTACATAAAACCTAGGAAATCTTCATCTCCTAGTAATATGTCATTTCTAACATCTTCAATAGTTTTAGCTTTAATTTTCTCTAATACTTTATTTGCGTCATATAAAGCAATATGAGCAGCTAGTAATTCTTTTTCTGCAGGAGATAATTTATCTTCTAATTTTTTAAGTTTATCTAATGATTTCTTATCAAAAGGCATCATTGAATAAAGTACATCAGTCTCACTAGGTTCTTTAGATGGCTTTTTGAATTTTGTCTTTACTGCTTTATCATATTCTTGTTCAAATGCTTTTAAAGCTTTCTCTATACCTTTTAAATTTTTCTTAAGTAATTTACGTTGTTTTTTATCATTAGTTTCACGAAGATGGAACTCAACTCTATCTTTTGCGTTTTGTAATCCTTTATAATCGGTTAAGAATGCTGCTATAGCATTAGCACGTTGTTTAGGAGTTGATTCAGAATCATCTAAAACACGTACTAATTCAGCTGCTTTCTTTGTAAGAGTTTCTTTTGCTCCTTTAATCTCTTCTGCTAAATTAACGTCTTGTCCTATATTAGATTTTTTATATTTAAACCAATCGCCCTTAAGAGCACTGTCTATTTGTTTATTTAATGTAGTTGATAATTGAACAGTTCCTTTAAGATTTTCAATATGTCTACCTTCTGCATTACGTTCTCTTTCTAAACGTTTACGTTGTTTTTTAGATAAATTAGGATCTCTAAGCTTTTTACTAATTCTATTAATTTTTTTAACAGCACTCTGTACTTCTTCTCTAATAACTTTAGTACCTGCTCTAGTGCCCTTATTTTGTACTACTCTAATAGGTTTTAGTCTTCTTTGTAATGCTTTCTTTTCAGCAGCAATTCGTTTACGACCTGCTTTCCTAATTTTTGCTTTTGCTGCTTTAGTTTTATCTCTACCAGTTGGTGTTTTTTCATTTACACGTCTTTTGACTTCTGCTTTAATCTCATCTATGTTTCTTTCACTCTCTTTTATAATTAATGCAGCATCTTTTGATGTTTGAGTCTGTATATTGCCTGATTGAAAGTTTTCTAACGCAGTATTTAGCGATTCTTTGGCTTTTTTTACTTCAGGGCTGGTATCCCCCTTCTTTTTACTTTCTATTCTATTTAACTGGTCTATAAGCTGTACAGCTTTAGTTAATGAATCACTATTCTTATAATTGTCATCTAATTTAACACCAAGTTCTTCTGCAGTTTGTTCAATTGTATTAATAGTATCATCTAATATATCTGCAGCTTGTACATCTCCTTCTGGAATAGTACTATCTATAGCTTCTTGTGCTTCATTAATAACTCTACTGCTTTCTGTATCTGTTGCTCTTGCGTCACCACCAATTACTTGATTTATTTGACTAACTGTAGAAGCACTACCACTAAATGTTGCACCAGGTACTAAACCTGCTACTACTGAGTTCATAAAACCCCAAAAGAATTCCTTACTTTTATAATCAGGTAAATGACCTTCTTTAATTAAATCTTGGGTAACTTCTTCTACAATAAACTGTAAACCTTCAGTTGTGCCTTCAGTTAAACCACCAGATAATAATTCTTTACCAAATATTTTAATATTTTGACCTGCACTATTTCTAAGTAGTGACCTTTTAGTAGCTTGTGCTCCTGCTTTACTAAGTCCTAACTTTCTCATCAATCTAAGAGGATAGAATGCTTCTAGAGCTCCAGCAGCTGTACCACCTGCTAATGAGCCCCATATTGCTTTAGCATCTCTATTTCCTTCTACAGCTACATCTCCATAGATACTACCTGTTTCCATACCTATAGCAGACCCATAAGCACCTACATTTCTACCTATACTTTGAGCTTTAGCTAATAATGCAGCAGCATCTTTACCTAACTTTTGACCTGCAAGTTTTTTAACACCACCTTTAACTGCTTGTTTAGCTATTAATCCTCCTAATCCACCTGTACCTATCATTAAAGAAATAGATGGCATAGCTTCACCAATTAATGCACCTAGTTTAGATAACGCTGCAGTAGGATTAGACCAATCTACATCCTCAATGCCTGGTAATTGAGCCCCATTAGCGTGAGCTTCATCTAAATTACGTAAATATTGATCTAAGAACCAAGTACCTAATGCTTCATTACCTGTAGCATCAACAATAAGAGCCATAAACCCATAACCAGTAGCTTGTAAGTTATCAATACCACTACTAAGACCTTTAGCCGCACTATCCCAAAAACCTTTACCATCTCGTTTATTGGATCGTTCCATAGCAGCATTTAGTGATAAAACACCTTCAGCATATTTTTCTTGGTTATATTTACTATAGAACATCGCATTATTTTCACGAGTGTTCATTACTTCGTTAATAATTTCACCTGTTTTAGGATTACGGACAGTAATTAGAGGTCTACCAAAGTATCCTACGCCATCCTGACGGATGTCTACGGATACGGTAGAACTATCGGGGTCTTGTCCTTTATAGAGTAAAGCTTTAAAAGCTTCAGCTTGTTTAGCTCCAGCTTCATTAAGCATGCTTTGAGTTACAAAGTCTACTGGAATACCGTGTATTTTAGCGTAAGCAGCACGATGTAAATCCCACTTCTTACTACGCTTCCCTCCATCTTTAGGTTCTACACTACCAAGATAAGGTAGTAAAGCTTTTGTTAAGGGGTCATATTTAGCAGTTTCAAAAGCGTCAAAACTAAACCCTTTAGGATTGCCATCTCCTGAACTTAATCTTCCAATACCAAATAAAGTATCAGCATCAAAATTATCATTAAAAGTAAATTCTTGATTTACAAATTCAGCTTTCTTTTGTTCAGCTTTTAAACCTAAATCTACTTTTTTCTGTTCTATTAAATCTAATATAGGAGAACTTTCTTTTAGTGCGTTTAGTTTTTCCTCAAGAATATTCCTTTCAGGGCTATTTTCAGTTAAAAACTGATTAAAGTAGTTATTTTCAATTGACATTGACTTTTAAGAGCCAAGTGCTTTAGTTGTAGCGTTAAATAAGTCTAACTCATCTCCTTTTAATACTTGTCCTATTTTTTCAAGATTTTGCTGGCGTGCATATAACGTATCATATAATTTTTGTAATTCAGGTCGAGTCATTCCGTTAAGTTCATTTTCTATAGGTCCACCTACCTGTTTAACTGCTTCACTTAATACTTTATTTATCTCAGCTAAATTATCTGTTCTTTTTACTGGTTTTTCAGGAGGATCAACAAAGTTAGTTCCATCCCAGACTAGTTCTGTTGTCTCATTATTATTATTATTAGAGCTACTGGAACTACTAGAACTACTAGAACTACTAGATTCAGCATCACTCATTTCTCCAAATATTTCAGTAGCTAAATCATCACTATATGCTTTTCTCGACCCTACTCCATGCTTTTTATAAATTGACATGAACTTATCTTGTGTTGCTTCTAGGCCGTGTTTCTCTCTATATTCAGGATTATTTTTAGTAAAAACATCCCAATAGTTAGTTCTATCTATTTGACGAGTAGATCGTGTTTTCAAATATTTATTTTGAATAACTTCCGCTATAGCGTCTTCCCACCCATTTGTATGACCTATATTATAAGTTTTTTCTTCATGGGTAAAGTTAAATGAATCACCACCTTCAAACAAGCCTCCATCATCAAATGTAATAGTTTTGTCATTTGACAATTCATTAAACATTTCAGCTGTAATACCTAAATCTTGAATTCTTGTTAAAGATAAGAAAGCAGATGCTTGATTATTTAAAAAAGTTTTATCCCTATTGTTCATACCTGGACCCATCCACCATTGTGTATCATCGGTTGTTCCTAGTGTAATATCATAAATACCACCTGAACGAAAAGGGTCTTTACCAAAACCAGTACTACCTATACCACTTGTAGGCTTACTTGTTGATTTATATTTATTTGTTTCTTGTATTTGTAATATTTTATCATCATGCAATTTTTGAGCAGCAGCTTGATTAACAAGAGTTTCAGAAGCTAATTGCTCATTAAACATATCCATTTCACGTTGAGGAGCACCAAGTTCATAATTAGTTTTATTGATAGTATCTAGATTTAACCAACCACCTTCTGCTTCACTAATCATAGCATCACGCTCTGCTTGTGTTTCAAGGGACATTAAATCAGATATAAAGTCATCAGTTTCACTTTGTACTTTTTTATCTACACCACCTTGAAGTGCAGTTCCAACTCCACTAAAACCTTCACCCATTGTTTGAGCAGCTTGATTAGCTGCACTAAGAATTCCTGCGGGATTAGAAGGAGCTATATTCTTCCAAGTTACAACGCCCATAATATCTCCTAGTTAGCCTACGTAATTTGATCCAGCAGGTTTACCACCTACATAAGCACCATAATCAGTTCTACCTTGTGCTTTTTTCCAAGCATTTTGATTAGCAATTTGATTATTTGTTGCTAATGCTTGAGCATCAAAATTAGTTTGCCATTGATTTTGTTGATTTTCCATTGCTTGTCTAGATAGTTTTAGGTTTTTTAAAGCAGCCCATCCAGATGCTAAACTACCTAATCCTTCCATAGCTGAGCCCATACCACCTAAAAAATCCTTATTTAAATACTTACCTAATCCTGATGCACTTGGATCTGGTGTTGGTACTGATGGTGTCCAAGGGGCATCAGTTGTTAAATTTGAAGCTAGTAATTTATCTGAAAAACCAGTAAGTTGATTTCCAGTATATCCAGAACCACCAGCACCTTGTACACTATTATTTCCATACCCAGCTAATAGTTTCCAATCATGCATAGGATCGAGTGCCATAAGTTATCTCCTTTTAGAATTAGCAGTATTATTATATTTAATACTATCATACATCATAATAACATTGATGTATATAGTATTTATCATGTTAGCATAATCTCTGGTTCAAAAATAGTATCAAATTTAGAATCAAAGTCAAAATCACCAAAACCAATTAAATTATAATTTCCAACAGAATTAGATAAATATTGGTCAGCCATCATAGGATTAATTATTGCCACTCTAGAACTTCTAGTTAAATCTAATGAACTACCGTCTTTATTTTGAAACAGTGCTTCTGTTATTTCATTTAATGGGTCCATCTTTCTTTCATTAAGAGCTTCTTGTTTTGCTTTCTCATCACGCAAATCTTCTTCTTCTTCATATGCATAATGTTCTAGACTTTGACCAATAATATTAGATAAATCACCTAAGAATTCAAATAAATCAGAAAATACACTAAGGTCTAACTTTTTAAACCCACCACTTGCAAGATATGCAATTATCATTACAATCATTAATTCTGCAGGGTCAAGTTTTTTCATAGCAAATTGTATTATTTCTTTCGTTAAATAATGAATAAGTGCTTGTTCTATAATAAAAGTAACAATTGCTTCTAAACCTCTTAGTTTTGGATCTAAGAGTGCCATTATGAATAATACAACTTGTACTATTTTTAATAACTTAACCCATGTAGGTATTTCAATTACCTCATAGTGGGCGACATAGAGAGATATATGTGCAGCAGCTACAAATAAACTTGTTACATGGTCATTAGGTAAATCTTTAACCATATCATATGACATAGGTATCATTAAATCACTTCTTTCAGCAAGATTAAAAGCTACCATCTTAAATTTACCAGTTTGAGCATCAACTACTCGTAACATACATTTAGGGGCTTTTAAGGTATAAGCATTTAGACCAAACTGAGTAATTTGATAGTAAATCATTTCTTGACTTGCAGTAGTTGTTTCTGAAGCTCTATTAACTAACCTTAATGTATTTCCAGGTGTTGTAGGTGTTATTACACAACGTCCTGGACTACCATCTCCACCATGATTATTTCCTGAACCTTGACCCTTACCACCAATATTAACTATGACATAATCATTATAATTAGCAATTGTATGATTTACAGTAAAGTAAGCACCTCTGTCCCCGTTCTTTCCATATCGATCAGTATCAAAATCCCAGAATCCAGCATTATCACCTCCTCCTCCTCCTCCAGCTGAGTATCCTGAAGCGTTGCCTCCACCGCCATTATTTCCACCAGCACCTCCACTACCTGAGAATGAAGAGTGGGCTCCTGAAGGTACTCCATTACTGCCAGGACCACCAAAAGCTTCCCCTGTTTCTCCTGTTGATGCCCCTCC
>ENA-OREN01004063-OREN01004063.1-marine-metagenome-genome-assembly--contig:-NODE-4063-length-13044-cov-7.019588_pt1 | contig 13044 bp, 6 predicted proteins | sample MGYA00248624_ERZ508555 | MGnify/ENA primary metagenome ERZ508555 (study PRJEB26222, sample SAMN06267773) | marine metagenome | isolation source: Saanich Inlet, British Columbia, Canada | place...
AACTCAATTTTTGTGGCAGGCACATAGACCTTTGCTTTTTCATCGAACTCAAGTGCAAGAAATTCACCACAACTACCGGACTCATTATCACTATTAAGTATTTGCATACCCAGGAACCTTGCTATGCCGTGACTCGCGTGTACCACCAGATCTCCCACGGCTAAATCAAGAAATGAATCGATGGCCTTTGATGGAATCAGGCTCTTTGGCTCTCTTCTCAGCCTGTACCGACGGAATATCTCATGATGTGTAAGAAATGCGGTTGAAATATTCTCAAACAAAAAACCGTGGTTGAGGTGCCCGATTTGGTAATCTATATTGTTTGAAAGAGAACGTTTGCCTGCAATCTTCCTGGCCACTTTCGGTTTTGCCTTACGGGTGGCTGGCTGGGAATTAATGTTTGGTGAGAGAAGTTCGTTCAGTCTCTGCTCTTCGGCCTGGTTACTACAGAATATTATGGTGTTTTTGTAAGAGGTTTTTATCTCCTCGATCTTTTGAATTGAGTTATCGACATCATGGTCAAAATAATCCAGGGCCTTTATGTCAAATGAAAATGTGGTGTCACGTTTAAGTGTTAACCTGGAAAGATATATCTTCCTGAAATCTTTGCATGATTCTAAGATGCGATTGAAAGAAAAAATCTTGTCGTGAGATTGCAAGTTATCGTTTATGTGTTCTGCTTTGCTTTCTATATTTTCAAATTCCTTAAAAATAATCCAGGATTCTTTTGGTAGATAATCTATAAGAGAGCTGAATGTGCTTCTCTTTTTGCCAGACTTCTCTGACGGAGATGGCCTGGCTTCCGGATGAGCAGGTGTATTTATCTGTTCAGTTTGTACACCAAGTATTTTACACTCATTTACTTTCTTTGCAGACAGTTGTGTCTCAGTATTAAACATACGGATAGAGTCAATTTCATCTCCAAAGAACTCAATGCGATAAGGCAGTTCACTCGTTCTACTTTCTGCCGGAATATCGTTGTCTTGTTCGTTTTCGTTCAGGGAAGAGAATGGAAAAATATCGATAATCCCTCCTCTCAGGCTAAATTCTCCAGGCAGTTCAACTATGCCTGCTCGTTCAAAACCACCTTTTATCAACCACTCTACAATAAACTCCTGTTCGCATTCCTGCCCGATCTTGATTGTGAGAATATTTTTCTCTATTGCCTCAGGCGGAGGAACATGTTGTAAGAGCGACTGGATCGGGGTAATGATAATCCTGCAGGTAGATTTACAATTACCTGATAAAAGCTTATACAAAACATTAATTTGCTGAACATAGGTGTTAGTATCAGGAAGTGATTCAACAGAGATTGCATCCTCTGATACAGGGAAAAATAGAGGGCTTTCATGAAGAAAAACATTTAGATCCTCAACGACCTCTTCTGCTTCCTCTATGCCGGATGTTACAAAGAGTATCTCTCCTTTTCTGGAAAGGTCCCTGTCGCTTGCCAGGCCGGCAATTAGAAAGGCAGCTGAAGACCCCCATAATCCTTGAACATGACAATCATTTCCAGATTTCAGATTGTCTGCTATCTGTTTATACTTTTCGTCTTTATGAATAAGCTTAAGCATGTTTTTCACAAAGAAATTATACTTCCCTTTTTATAGCTGAGCAAGAGTTTATGCTTAGGTGAATGTCAGAGGATTATGCTTTACTTGGTGGGCGAGCTTCCACTATACAGTTTGAATGCGGAAATCTAATTTTTTCAATCAATAGTAGTTTGTTAAGTTAATGATAAAGTCACCTTGCAAGGTGACCTCATTTCCTCTAAAATGGGAAAAATGTAAATACTTTAATAATTATGTGCCTGATTATTACGACGTGAATAATGCTTAAAGGGTCAATAATATGAAGTCTTCAAAATATATAGCGGCTGGCATATCTGTAGTAGCACTGATTTGGATTTTGACCGGTATCTTTTTTTCAGGATCCGGAGGAAATGACAAAGGGTCTGTGGCGGGTACAAGCTCGACCACAAAAGTTGCAGAAGTTCGCGTCAGAGATATCGTGGCACAGCCGTATGCAAATGATATTGTAGTAACAGGGCGCACTAATGCGTCTCGCACTGTAGAAATTAAGGCTAAAACCAAAGGCCAGATTCAGGTGCTTCTGAAGGAGAAAGGTGCTCGCGTCGAAGAACTTGAGGTTATCGCGAGAATTGAATTGAGTGACCGCGAAGCCAAAGTAATAGAAGCAAAGCAAAGATTTGTACAAAGACAGATCGAATATGATGCGGCCAAATCATTGGAAGACGAGGGATTTAATTCAAAGGTCACATTAACACGATCCCTTGCTGACCTGGAAACGGCACGTGCCGAATTGACAAAGGCAATAATTGCGCAGGAAAACACAAATATAAAAGTACCTTTTAAAGGATTAATTTATGATCAGGTGATTGAAGTAGGTGATTATGTTTCGGTTAGTGACACGATGTTTACGATTGTAGATATGGATCCGATTGAACTGGTAGTCTTTATTTCAGAGCGCAATATTTCCAATATCAGGCTGGGGCAGGAAGCTTCAGCAGGATTTTATAATGGTGATACCGTCAAGGGTAACGTAAGCTATATTGCCCCTGTCGCAGATCCAACTACAAGAACATTCCGTGTAGAAATTTCTACTCCTAATCCCGATTATTCAATTAAGGATGGCTTGACGGCAAAAGTCAGGATTTCTACAGAAAGAAAAAAAGCACACAAAATCTCACCCTCTGTTCTGTCACTGAATGATGTGGGCCAGATCGGAGTAAAGATTGTGAGCACTCAGAACAAAGTGCAATTTGTTCCGGTAACGATTTTATCAGACACTTCTGATTATATGTGGATTCTCGGGCTTCCGGATAACATTAGATTAATTACGGTGGGGCAGGATTTTGTGTCCCACGGCCAGACTGTCCGGCCGGTAGTGGCGGATGGAGATGGCTTGTTATGATTAATGCCTCTATTCGGCACAGCCGTACGGTCATTTCAATATTGATTTTGCTACTGGTTGTCGGAACGTATGCTTACATCAATATAGCTAAAGAGTCCTCACCGGATATTGATATTCCGCAAATCTATATTTCCATATCTCTGGAAGGAATTTCTCCTGACGATTCCGAAAGATTGCTATTGCGTCCTATGGAGCAGGAACTGTCAACTATCGAAGGCGTAAAGGAGATGAAGTCCACTGCTTTTCAGGGTGGAGGTTTTGTTCTGCTGGAATTTCAAGCAGGGTTCAATAAAGATAAAGCGCTGGATGATGTACAGAAAGCTGTGGATCAGGCCAGACCTGAATTGCCGGACGATGTTGAAGAACCGAGTGTTACAGAGGTCAATTTCAGCCTGTTCCCGGTTTTGGTTGTTACACTTTCGGGTAACATGCCTGAACGTGCACTGTTGAAACTGGCACAAAGTTTACAGGATAGAATAGAGGCAATTCCATCTGTGCTGGATGTAAATATTGCAGGTGACAGAGAAGAGCTTGTTGAAATCATCATAAAACCTGAGTTGCTTGAGAGCTATGCATTAAATGGCAACGACATCATGAATTTGTTTAAGGTGTCCAATCGTCTTGTTGCTGCGGGCAATCTGGATACCGGTGCCGGACGTTTTGCAATCAAAGTACCGGGCCTTTTCGAAACTGTCCACGACGTCATGAACATGCCGTTGCGTGTGGATAAAGATTCTGTCATTAAGGTACGTGATATTGCGGAAATTAGGAGAACCTACAAAGATCCTGAAAGTATTGCACGTCTACTCGGGGAGCGGGCTATAGCGCTCGAAGTAGTTAAGCGCTCGGGTGAGAATATTATAGATACAGTAAAGGCTGTGCGAAAGATAGTTGCGGAGGAGGGTGTGCTCTGGCCTCAAGGAGTCGAAGTCTCTTTCACGCAGGACGAATCAGAGACAATCAAAACAATGCTACTTGATTTGCAGAATAACGTGATCAGTGCAATTATTCTGGTGATGATAGTCGTGATCTTTGCGCTTGGTGTTCGTACTGCAACGCTTGTGGGAATTGCTATTCCCGGCGCATTTTTGACCGGTATTTTTGTTATCTATGCGCTGGGCCTGACTGTCAACATAGTTGTGCTTTTTTCCCTTACCCTTTCAATTGGTATGTTGGTTGATGGTGCCATTGTCGTTACGGAATACGCAGACAGGAAACTGTCAGAAGGGATTCCGAGAGACAAGGCTTACGGTGAAGCGGCGAGGCGTATGGCCTGGCCGATCATATCTTCAACGGCAACTACATTGGCGGCATTCGCACCGTTGCTGTTTTGGCCGGGTATTGTTGGTGAGTTCATGAAATATATGCCGATCACTCTGATCGCGGTTCTGGCTTCATCCATGCTCATGGCGCTTATTTTTGTTCCGACACTGGGGGCTTTGTATGGCAAACCAGGCGCTGCCTCTGATCCTAAGATGATGCAGATGTTGACTGCATCAGAAGATGGAGATCTCAATACAATTACAGGTTTCACCGGATGGTATCTTTCTGTGTTGGAAGTTGCGCTAAAACACCCCGGACGGATCCTCCTTCTGGCTCTTGCGTTGTTGATTGGTGTTCAGTCTGCTTACATGAAATTTGGAAAAGGTATTGAATTTTTCCCAAGTATTGAACCTGATTTTGCATCTGTCCTGATTCACGCCAGAGGAAATCTGTCTATTTACGAACAGGATAAATTGGTCAAAGAGTTGGAAGATCTAATCCTTGAGGTTGACGGCATTGAAACCATGTACTCACGAATTGGGACATCAAAACAGAAAGGATCTGATCTGGCAGAGGACGTAATAGGAAAAATCCAGATCGAGCTTACTGATTGGGATACACGCAAACCGGCAAGTGAAATTTTAGATGAAATCAGAGATAGGGCGAGCAGACTTGCTGGTGTTTTTGTAGAGACCCGTGAGCAGGAAGAGGGCCCCGCTGCAGGTAAAGCCGTAGAGATTCAAATTTCCTCTCGCTTTCCGGATAAGCTGGAACCGGCAACGGTTCAGGTTCTGGGTATTCTGGATGAGTTGGGAGAATTCCGGGATGTCGAAGATACAAGGCCGCTTCCAGGAATCGAATGGGAGCTGGAAGTTGACAGGGCACAGGCCGCAAAATTCGGAATGGACATCACGATCATCGGTTCTTACATCCGCATGATAACAAACGGCTTGAAGGTAGCTGAATACAGGCCGGATGACAGTGATGATGAAATAGATATTGTAATTCGTCACGGCACAGGACAGCGGACACTGGACCAACTGGATCGCGTTCGTATTGAGGGATCTGGCGGATCAGTCCCGATCAGCAGTTTTGTTAACCGCTCTGCACAACCTGCCGTAGGCGTGATCTATCGCTCTGATCAAAGACGTATTGTGACGGTAAAGGCCGATTTACCGCCTGATATAAACATTAATGCAAAGGTCGAACAGATAAAAGGATGGCTGAGCAAAAATCTTGATCAACTTGATCCGGAAGTGGAAATCACATTTAAAGGGCAGGACGAAGATCAGCGCAATTCACAATCTTTTCTGACTAAAGCTTTTATCGTTGCTCTCTTTATGATGGCGATAATTCTGGTCACACAGTTTAACAGTTTCTACAGTGCATTTTTAATTCTGACGGCTGTTATCATGTCTACAATCGGAGTGATGATTGGTTTGATGATAACCGGTCAACCATTCGGCATTGTTATGACCGGTGTCGGAGTAATTGCTCTGGCCGGAATTATCGTGAATAACAATATCGTGCTGATCGACACATTTGATCATTTGCGTCGCCAATATGGCGATAGCATGGATATTCGCGAGATTATATTACGCACAGGAGCACAGCGTCTCCGGCCAGTCCTGTTGACAACGATTACTACGGTTATCGGACTGATGCCTATGGTCCTGCAGATGAATATTGATTTCATATCCAGCAAAACCAGTTTTGGTGCACCATCGACACAATGGTGGGTCCAGCTCTCAACAGCAATTGTTTTCGGCCTCAGCTTCTCAACAGTTTTGACGCTTGTCGTCACTCCCTCTGCCCTGATGTGGCGTGAAAATATTGCTTCGAGCAAAACCAGACTTAAAAAGCGTTTGTGGAGATTCAAATCAAGAGAACATTCCTCGCTTCACTCAGAATGACAAAATCCGATGATTTCATACCGCCTCATTTTTCCTCTGTGTCCTTTGTGCGAGAACCATTTTTTCCCCTCACAGTTCACCGCAGTCACTTATGGTGACTTGTTTCGATGGTTCTCCCATTCGTGATCCCAAGGCCTCTACCTTTTTGACTATATCCATGCCCTCCGTCACCTTCCCAAAGACAACGTGCTTGTCGTCAAGCCATGGCGTGACGACAGTAGTGATAAAAAACTGTGAACCGTTTGTGTTGGCGCCTGAATTTGCCATTGACAAAAGCCCCGGTTCGGTGTGCTTGAGTGTGAAGTTTTCATCATCAAATTTTGATCCGTAGATCGACTTACCGCCTGTGCCGTTATGGTTTGTAAAATCGCCGCCCTGGATCATAAAATCTGGAATGATCCTGTGGAACGTGCTCTCCTTGTATCCGTATCCTTCTTCTCCTGTACACAAGGCTCGAAAATTTTCTACTGTAATTGGGACAACATCCGCGTGCAGCTCAAACACTATACGTCCCAGCGCTTCACCATCTGTTTCAATGTCAAAAAAGACGTTTACCGGTTCCATAATTTATCTCCTTCTTATTTAATGTTAACAAAAAATCCCATTCCATTTTTTTGACTGTTCTTTATACCATCCACAGTTATAAAATTAAATGTAATTCTGGAACCATTAGTTGTGGTTAAGCGAAGAGAACAAAAGCGGACTTGACCTTTCTTCATAAATCTTTACAATGCGCAGAAATGGCAGATTGCAAGAGAATGAATTATCCATATTTTTTACAAGTCTATAAAATCCGGCTATAAACTTTTTAAGGAAATACTCAATGAAAAGAAAACTGTCACTATTTGCATGTATAGCGATATTTATTTCGTTACAAACCGGTTGCTTTCAATTAAGGAGTTTGGACTTAAAGCGTTTAGACTTTATGAGAATGGATGAATTTCACTCTCAAGTCCAGTCTCAAGAACTTCAAACCGAAGGATATGTGCAAAAGGTTGACAGCTTTATTATAGTACTGGATTCATCATCATCTATGGGTACTATTTACAAAGATGAGGTTGCAGAGCGATATTCCCGGTTTATGATTGCCAAAGATATTGTTAGTAGAATGAATAATACAATTCCTGAAATGGAGATCCAGGGAACTCTTCAGCGATTTGGTTATGGTTTTGCGGCAAAGGGAAAATTGACAGAGGCCGTATATGGGCCGACTGCATATTCCACATCTGATTTGGAATATGCTTTACAAACTATTATAACTCCCGGGGGCCATAGTCCTGCCGGGCTTGCCATTGGAGAAACAAGTAAAATTGTAGGTTCTACTGAAGGCAAGAGTGCCGTAATTGTCATAAGCGATGGTGAAAAGTTGAATGATGACCCTCTCATGAAAGTTAAGACTTTGAAAAAACAATTTGGATACAGAACATGCCTTTATACGATTTGGGTGGGAAGTAAGACGGAAAGCAAAGCACTTATGGAAGAGATCGCCGTAGGAATGGGATGCGGTTTCTCAGTAACAGCTGATGACCTTGCAACAAGTGAAGGTATGGCAGATTTTGTAAGAAAAGTATTCTTTGCGAGGGACAGTGACGGAGATGGTGTCCCGGATGATGAAGATGAATGTCCTGATACTCCTCCCGGAATCCAGGTTGATGCTGTAGGGTGTGCTGGAGACAGTGATGGAGATGGTGTTACTGATGATATAGACGCATGCCCGGATACTCCGAGTGGAGCTATTGTTGATGACCGTGGTTGCTGGGTTGTCAAAGGTGTAAAGTTTGATTATAAAAAGTGGGATGTAAAACCTCAGTTCAATACAAATCTGGATAATATTATCGATATTTTGAAAAATACTCCTGATCTGAATATAAGGGTAGAGGGGCATACAGATAATATCGGTTCAGAGAAATATAATCTGAATCTATCTAAAAAGAGGGCAGAGTCAATAAAGGCTTACCTGGTAGGAAAAGGTATTGATGAATCACGAATCACTTCAATCGGATATGGATTTTCAAAGCCGAGAGCTGGTAACGATACCAAAGAGGGACGGGCTTTGAATAGAAGGGCTGAATTAATACCTGTGAAATAGCTATATAATATATGAAAATTTAATGTTGATTATACTTCGACTCCGCTCAGTGTGGCGTAATTTTGAGCGGAGTCGAGGAATCTAACTTAATTTAAACAGTTCCCTCAGCATTGCCTCTGGATAGAGACAAAAAGGATAATTCCGATTCGTCACAATAGAATTATAACTTAGCTTCTTCTCTAGATCTGCTATCTCATTTTCGCTTTTTTTAATCAGGGGACTGATCTTATCTTTCATCAGGCTATTAAGCTGTTTAATCCTGTCAAAAGTCAGGTGCTTCTCTTTGCTATCGCTAGCTCCTCTCGATATCAAATCCTTTTTTTCGTTTATCAAAGAGATCATTCCTGCATCTTCCATAATTCCTCTGGATGCGTATCTGTCTGGGTTATAGCCCATATCCTTGACAGCATGTTTCATCTTATTAATGTCTTCATCGGAAACATCAAAGGGTTTATATGGCAGGTACAGGGTTGCTGAGATTGTTGCATATTCCGGTGGTTCCACACCAAAAAACTCTCTTATGATTTCATTGGTAATCAGGTCGTATTTTGCACCGCCGATTCCGTGAATGAACAGGTCAGAGAAAAACATCCTGGAATACATGGTGTTAGCTATAGCCTTTGGGCGGATCTTTATGCCATTGCTTATCAATATTCTCAATTTTTCCAGGTTTTTCGTTGATCTGTTCCTTTCATCAAAATCGAAATGCTCAACAATTTTGTTCTCACATATTATGCTTATACGGTTGTCGTTTGCTATAGATGCAAAGAGGCTTTTCCTCGGCTCGTCTCTTTTCCACATCCAGAATGGTATTTCTACTACAAACCCTTTCTCCATCAAATCTGGCAGGGGATTAGCCTTTGAACTTATCCTCTTTAATTTACGATACTCCCTGAGCTTTGCATTATAGATATCTACAAAACTTTTTGCGTTAGCAGTTATGTGAAGGAAGAAATTGAGAAATGTGTCTATCTCGCTGATAAGAGAAACTGGAACCTCCAGATTGCTGACCCCGAATCTTGTCAAAAATGAGTGCCTTGCAAACGTGAACAGATCACTGAATTGCAGTGTTTCTCCGGAAAGCTTTATTGCTACATTCATAAAATTATCAAACGTCTTCTTCATATCAGGATTATGCAGGGACTTTAAAACGCTCTCTTGAAAGCCCAACAGTTGTGTCGGATCTGTGTATCTGATCTCTTCAAAAGCAAGATTGCGTAAGCCGGGGTGATACTTGATTTTTTCTACGGATGAATCAGAGCCGTTTATGTCCGGAATGTTCAGGCAATTATCATTGCCTGCATCGTTATCAACGACTATATTTATTCCGATCCCATTCACCTTCTTTGCTATGCTATTCACAAGGCTGTGCTTAATCAGTACGCCAGGATGTGTAATGGCAGGGGAGTGTCCGGTCTGGATTATGTTCTTTTCAGGAGAATAAAAATCTTTAACACAGGAAAAGTTTTTAGTGCCAGCTATATTTAGGTTTGAGCAGAGAGACAAAAGATTCTCACTGTATTCCCCGGCCTTTTTGAGCGTATCGGAACGCACCTGTTCCCGGAATTGAGAGAAAGGAATGCCATTTATATTACAATCGTAGGATTGAAAACTCTTCTTATTTAAATCGATTAACTCCGGAATGTTTTCATATGCCGGATCTATGAATATCTCTTTGTTCTTCTTTGGGATTGTGAATGATTTTATTTTCATATCAAACTAATGGGACACGGATAAAAAATAGTTCACCGCAAAGAGCGCAAAAGGCTTTAGCTTTGCAAATACTTCCATTCCTGGCGTTCTTTGCGGCTCTGCGTGAGAACTTATTTCTATGTTATCTTGGAAATCTGTGTTTATCTGCGTCCAATATTTTGTCTACTCTTCCAGTTTCTCTTTCAGTTTATGAAGTTTATTGAGCGCTTCAATTGGTGTGATTTTAGACGTGTCAAGGTTCCTTAGCTCTTCAATCACTACGTTTTGAGGTGGATTAAAAAGGGCAAGTTGTTTTGGTTTGTTCTCTTCCTTACTCTTGATAGTTGCAAATTTAGGTTTGCCATCAACATCCAATGTTCCGGCTTCAAGATTGGTAAGTATTACCCTGGCCCTTTGTATTACCTCGTTGGGCATCCCGGCCAGCCTTGCGACGTGGATACCATAGCTTTTGTCAGCGCTGCCTTCAATAATCTTTCTCAGGAAAATTATTTCATCTTCCCACTCCCTGACCGCAATGTTGTAGTTTCTGATACCAGGAAAGAGCAGGGCCAGCTCAGCCAGCTCGTGATAGTGAGTAGCGAACAGTGTTCTGGCTTTCAGGTGTTCGTATATATATTCTGTTAATGCCCACGCAATACTTACTCCATCAAAGGTGCTGGTTCCACGGCCAACTTCGTCAAGTATAATCAGGCTGCGTTTTGTCGCGTTATTTAATATGTTTGCGGCTTCATTCATCTCCACCATGAATGTACTCTGGCCTTTTGCCAGTTCATCCATTGCTCCTACCCTTGTGAATATACGATCAACGACTCCTATTGTTGCTTCTTTTGCCGGAATAAAACTGCCCATCTGTGCCATGAGTACAAGCAGAGCTACCTGACGAATATACGTACTCTTTCCTGCCATGTTCGGCCCTGTAATGACCATGATCTGTTTATCCGTTCCGTTAATGTCAATATCATTGGGCACAAACTTTTCAGCCATTAATGTTTTGTCCAGGACGGGGTGCCTGCCATCAACAATCCTGAGACCGAGTCCATCCGATATTTCAGGTCTTGTGTATCCGTTCTCGGCAGCTATATTTGCAAGTGTTGAAAGGACGTCTAAATGGGCAATAACATCTGCCGTCTTCTGTAAGCGCTCGGTATAAGTGGCTACCTCTTCCCTGATTTTTTGAAAGTACTCGTGTTCCAGATCCTTAGCCCTGTCATCCGCGGTAAGCACCTTTGTCTCATACTCCTTGAGTTCCGGCGTAATATACCTCTCGGCATGTTTAAGGGTCTGTTTGCGAATATACGTTTCCGGGACCCTGTCTTTGTGGACATTTGTGACTTCGAGATAGTATCCGAATACTTTGTTGTACCCTATCTTTAATGAGCTTATACCAGTTCTTTCCGTCTCCTTTGCCTGAAAACCTGCAATCCAGGTTTTTCCGTTTTTGCTGATATTCCTCAGCTCATCCAGATCGTGATCATAGCCTTCACGTATCATTCCGCCATCACGGATTGAGTGCGGCGGATCTGACACGATAGCGGTACTTATGAGCACCTTTGGTTCTTCCATAAGATCCAGTGTCTCATGGCAAAGTTTTAGAATAGATGAATTGCATGAGGAAATTGCAGATTTTATTTCTGGCAAAAGCGAAAGTGATTGCTTCAGTGAAATCAGGTCTCTCGCATTAGCACGGCCAAAGCTGATTTTTGCAGAAATTCTTTCAATATCATAAACGTCTTTGAGCAGTTCACAAATCTCCCTGCACAGGTTTTTATTATTATATAACTCCTCAACTCCATCCTGTCTGATATTTATATCCTCGGATACACTAAGCGGGCTTACCAGCCAGCCCTTTATCAACCGTCCTCCCATTGGGGTCTTCGTTCGATCCATTACTCCCAATAAGGAACCTTCCTTCTGGTGTGTCCTCGAAGTCTTGACAAGCTCCAGGCTCAGTTGTGTGGAGTGGTCAAGGATCAGGCGGTTATGGCTTGAAAATTTTTCGATCTTATTAATATGCTTCAGGGATGTTTTCTGCGTTTCATCAAGGTATTTAATCAACGCCCCTGCTGCGCTGAGAGAGGGGCCGATATCTTCACATCCAAATCCCTCCAGTGAAGCAGTGCAAAAATGGCCAATAAGTTTTTGATATGCTGTATCGCGTGAAAACTCCCAGTCAGCACGACGCGTAACCATCGCACTGAAATCTGCAGATATTCTTTCAGAAAGATCAAACTCTTTAAATGTAATATTTTCAGGAAGAATGCACTCAGATGGATTTATCCTGGACAATTCATCAAGTAAGTAACACTTATCAATATCCTGGACCATGAATTCTCCGGTGGAAATATCTACCCAGGACAAACCGGCCTTATCATCATGTATAAATAGAGACAAAAGATAATTGTTGTCTTTATCCTCCAGCATCGTATCTTCGGTAAGTGTGCCGGGTGTGATAATCCTTACGACGTCTCGTTCAACAATTCCTTTTGTACCCGCTTTAGATTCATTTTTTTCAGCGCCATTCTGCATCTGTTCACAAACGGCAACTTTGTATCCTGCCTTTATCAACTTTGGGATGTAAGAACCGGCTGCATGATAAGGTATGCCAGCCATGGGCATGGCCTTTTCCCCCTTGGACCTTGAAGTCAATGTAATGCCCAGGATTTTTGCGGCGATCCTGGCATCATCATGGAACATCTCATAAAAATCCCCCATACGGAAAAACAACAGAGCATCCTCGTTTTTACTTTTGATACTCATATATTGTTTCATCATAGGGGTTGAAAAAGGCATATTGTTTTCCTTATGTATACGGTTTCTTTCGAGGCAGCATATTACGACTTTTAACGGTTTCTTAAAATACACCTGCCATCATGTAATGTCAAGTTGTAACCCATGTATTTGACACGATTATGGGAGAATATTATTGTAAATAAGTATTGATTTTGTAAATAGTTAACATTAGTATGGATTTTCGTAAACAGTTTATTATAGATACATAAAATGTTTATCCTTAAGAAGATTATTTCGGCTTTTCTATATCCTTTACCTTTAAGTATTTTGCTCTCTTTTCTGGGTCTATACCTGTTATGGTTTACGACTAAACAGAAAGCGGGGAAGATAGTGGTGTCGGTT
>ENA-OREN01004065-OREN01004065.1-marine-metagenome-genome-assembly--contig:-NODE-4065-length-13034-cov-4.887011_pt1 | contig 13034 bp, 9 predicted proteins | sample MGYA00248624_ERZ508555 | MGnify/ENA primary metagenome ERZ508555 (study PRJEB26222, sample SAMN06267773) | marine metagenome | isolation source: Saanich Inlet, British Columbia, Canada | place...
CGGTTGCGCCGCCCTAATCCTGACGATGAAGATACTGCCGCTACAATGAAAGAGGATGAGGACAAGCTTGACGAGGAAGATGATCCGCTCCCTTATATGCAAATCCTGGAAAAGCCCGATGAAGAAGAAAGCGAAGATGAGCTTCATGTAGATACTCAAAAATTTATCGGGAAGGATAAAGATATTGAGCCTGTCAGCTCCGAATTGGCTGAACCGCAAATTGATAAAGACTTGAGTGAATTCGAGTTCGCTAGTGACCCAGTAGAAAAGGACTCGCCACATGATCAGGCCATTCAAGAGCTTCAGGAAGATGGTCAGCTGGAGGAAATCGATAGCGTACTTGCCGCTGACGATCCTTTCGCAAACTATTCTGAGCTCGACGATGAAGAACAGGACCGCGCCATTCAGGAACTTCAGGATGAAATGGAGTCGACGATCAACAAGCTAACAGATCAGTTGGAGAGCACCCCGGAAGCCTCTTCTTCAATTAAAGACTTGGGTGACATTCCCATCGACGATGGAGCAACTATCGATGAAGAACTCTCTCTGGAAGAACCTCCTGAATTAAACCATCTCAAACCCGAGCCTCTTTCTCTTGAGACATTAAGTTTAACCGACCAGGTTGAACCGGCAATCGAAAATATTGAGCCTGTAATTGAAGAAATCAAACCGGAAGCACCGCCGTTACAACCTGTCCCTGAAAGAGATTACTCAATTGAGGACAGACCAGATCGGCAGGCAGACAGTCTTATTGATCGTTTAAAATATTTCCAGGAAAATCTGGACACGCGATTTCATCACCGTGAAACAAGAGACCCTGGCCCGGAACCCAAAATCGATGAGTTGGTAAGCGACCCACGTTTTGTCGAACAACGAGACTTTGTACCCAAGGCACCCAAGGTTTCTCCCGTAGACAATAAGAAATATATGGAAGTCCTGGAGTCCTTTATATTTTTGAAGGACCAAAACAAACACTAAGCGGTTGGAGATAGCCCCATTAAAGTTTTAGATCCGATGACATCACAAATTAATATAATCGCCGTCGGTGGCGGCAAAGGAGGCATAGGCAAAAGCCTCGTTTGCACCAATCTGGCAATAGGCATGGCTTTGAGCGGTCAAAAAGTCATTCTTATGGATACGGATTTCGGCGCATCCAATCTGCATGCCTTACTGGGAATCAACAATCCAGCCCACGGGTTTCAGGACTTCTTTAATGACGAAATTGCGAACAAGCAATCCCTTCTTATCGATACAGGGATCAGTAATTTGAAATTTGTAAGCGGCGCAGGGGACAACCCGGGGAGCGCAAATATTGATTCCGATAAAATCAACACGGTTATCTCATTTATCAAAAGTCTGGATGCAGACACGGTTCTTTTAGATTTAGGTCCCGGCACCAATTATAACGTCATCGATTTCTTTAATATAAGCACGCAAAATGTAGTGCTGACCACGCCGGAAATGACTTCGATTATGAAAACGTTCAGCTTCATTCGTTCCGCCTTATTCAGAAGAGTTTCTCTGGCATTTCAAGATAACCCATATATTCAAAAAATGGTAGATCACTCTAATCCAGGTAGCGCAGATATCGAAGCTTATACCACCGGGTTATTAAGAGACCGTTTTGTAGAAGACTTTCCAGAGCAGTTGGAACAATTCAACAATATCGTTAAAGATTTCACGCCAGGTCTGGTAGTAAACCGTGTTCGAAGTAAAAAGGATCTGAAGACAGGCGACAATCTACTAAAACTTGTAAAAAAATTCCTCGAAATAGAAGCCACCTATCTAGGCTACATCATTGAGAGTGATCGCGTCAGAGAATCTGTAGATGAAATGATTCCGTTCCTGATTAAAGACCCACAGAGCAAACCGTCTGAAAATCTTCAGCAAATCATAGGGGCGCTCACCAACACCGATCTGCAGTTTGTTAAAAGAGACGGACGAATTTTTGTTTCCAAACAAGTACGCCTCTCGTCCGGTTGGGAAGTTTAACGCCTCCCCACGATCCGTTGTCCTGCCAGCTATACCCCATCTAAATTAGAACCTTCTGTCCTTTGTGTTTTCCGGTACAATGCTACAAAAAAACTATTAAATGACTATGCTAGATATTCAAATCCGAGCCCTATTATTGGAATTACTTAATTTTTCTTCTCATAGAAAAATTAAACTTTTCGTTGTAGGCGGTACATTGCGCGACCATATATTGCGAAAAGATATTTCAGATATCGATCTAACTGGAAAAAACATCGCGGAGTTGGCAACTCAATTCGCAAAATCACTAAACTTCAATAGTATTCCCCTAGACAAAACTCCAGGCAGAGCAACAACACGAATAATTCTTCCCAACGGAGAACATCTTGACTGCACAGATTTGCAGGGCAACACAATTGAAGAAGACCTATCGCAAAGAGACTTCACCATCAATGCAATGGGACAAGAGCTATCCAATTTTTTGGCGGACGGCAGGGAAATAATTGATCCCCTCGAAGGGCAAAAAGATATAGAGAAGAAATCCATCAAGACCGTTTCTAGCAAGAGTTTCAAATCCGACCCTTTAAGAATGCTGCGGGCTTTTCGTTTTGCAGCAATATTAAAGTTCACTATAGACGAGAGAACCTTAAAGGAAATTTCGCTGTATAAAGAAGATATCGCGATGACAGCCAGTGAAAGAGTCTGGCAGGAGCTTTACAAATTTTTCAATACTGACAGCACAACAAAACTAACAAGTTTAATGAAAGAAACAGGGTTTATTTTCAACTTGCTGCCTTCTCCCTTTTCTGACTGGGAAAAAGTTTTAAGCCATTACAATCGCTTGGAGCATATGATTTCAAACCCTGATTTATACTTTCCTAGGAAAAATCTCAATCTCCCAGAAAAGGCTTTATTAAAGTTTGCCCTTCTATTAAAAGAAGTAGACACAAACCTATTAGGAAATTTAAGCAGCAAGGATTTTGGACGTCCAAAGACGTATGAGTTTTTAAGAACCTTAAAGGTAAGTAACAGCGATATTGCTTTCATTTGTAAATCCATCCAGAATTTTCATTTTTTATCCAAAATTTTATCAAACAACTCAAACGACTCTTCCCTATACGACATATGTCTAAATTGTGGAGATAAACTTCTGTCGGGTATTTTATTACAGGCTTGCACTTTGCCCTTTCCAGAAAACCTGAAAAATACCGAAGACAAAAATATTGCCTTCTACACAAAAACTCTGGATTTCTATTTCTTTCGCTATCTTCCTGCGTTAGAAGAAAAAGCTTTGCTGAATGGAGATGATCTGATAAAAATTTTTAAGATAGCGCCCTCCCCTGTTTTAGGCGAAGTGTTACAAAACATTCAACGAGCCCAGGTTTTAGGGGACATAAAAACTCCTGCTGACGCAGAAGCTCTTGCGGCCAAAATTCTTCAACCCCAAAAAAAAACTAAGACAATGACGATACAATATCAAAATACATCATGGAATAATAAAAAAGTAATACTAGGAGAACCAGCTACAGGAAAAACAGAGCCGGTTAATTTACTTATAGGGTTTCATGGAGCAGAGTCCACAGCAGAAAATATGCTGGTACAGGGCAATCGATTAAAGCTAGATAACACGATACTGATTTTCCCAGAAGGACCCGTAGATGCTGGCGAAGGCCGCTGGAGTTGGTGGAAAGATGGCCCCAGCCAACAAAAATCAGTCGAAGCCTTTTTAGTTTTTGCAGATGAAATGATTCAATCGGCACACAATCATTTTGGAAATCAATCCATCGTCTCACTTTGGGGGTTTTCACAGGGAGGCGCGGCATCTCTTGTATATGCACTGTTAGGCTCACAAAGTATTTTTAGAGTAGCTTCGGTATGCGGTTTTTTACCTGAACTTCCATCTGCAAAAATGCATGAAGAACCTCTAGCGCAAATTCTTGGTATTTATGGACAGAACGATGAAGTGGTGCCCTCTTTTCTTGCAGACTATGCCTTGGAAGATATGAAAAACAGAGGACATCAGGTGCAAACCAAAGAAACTTCACAGCCGCATGAATTGAATTCAGAAAATTTATCGGATGTATGCATTTTTCTCAACTCCTGAAACAGTTGCAAGTTTTTATAAATTTGAACCCAATAAGAATTGTCGAAATCATGGAGTATAAAAACTCCCCAAATATTATCAAATAATATTTGAACAGTAAGATATTAGCTAGATTGACTTTTACAAACAGTTTGTTATTCTTCGTAAAATTTACTGGGGTTGGTCACAGGGAAGACGGTTAAAATCCGTCGCGGACCCGCCGCTGTAATCGGGGACGATTCTCGCAGTTTGCCACTGTTTGTTTGCAAATGGGAAGGCGCGAGAATTCGATTGATCCGGAAGCCAGAACATCTGATTCTGACCCTATTAAATTAAACCTTCGCGGCCTGAGGTGAGCTAAGCCGAACTTCGTGCTTTAATCCACCCTCATTTCGCTGGAACGAGGTAATTCCGGTGAGACCATCTATATTTAATTCCCTTTTTTTCAGCAACACTAATTACCAATTTCTTCAAAAAAATAATCATACGTCTATAAACACAAGTATCATCCAAGCAATTTTATTCTTAATCGCCTTCTTTGGATCCTCATCTATCCTTTGGGCTGAAAACACAAAAGTAAGTTTCGCAAACCGAATCATCTCCACTTCACCTGCTATTACCGAAACACTTTTCGAACTGGGATTGCAGGATCGAGTAATTGCCGTATCAGATTTTTGCCAATATCCCGAAGAAGCCTGCAAGCTCCGAAGTATTGGCGGCATGCTCAACCCCAATATGGAGACAGTAGTTTCCTTAACTCCTGACTTGATTATTCACCAGCCTGGAAATCAAAGCCTTAGTAACAACGCTAAAAATCTAGGAATCAAAACGCTTGAAGTGCACATGGAAAATTTATCAGAAATTTTCAAATCCATTAAAAAACTAGGAGCCGCCTTAAATTGTCAAGAACAAGCAAATAAATTGATTCTTCATCTAACTACAGGAATCGCTTTTTATCAGGAACGTCTAAAAGGTTTGCCCAAAAAAGAGGTTCTATTACTCTTAGGGGATAGCAATGACCCTGCCTACGACTTATATGCAGCAGGACCCGGCACTTTTTTAAATGAACTTTTGAATCTGTCTGGAGGAAAAAATATTATCAGAGACTCCCCAGCTCGTTACCCAAAGCTCTCTAAAGAACATATTATTAAAAAATCACCAGAAATCATAATCGAAGCGGGACCAGAATCAAATCTATCGCAAAGAGAAATTGATATAAAAATCGAAGAGTGGAATAAATTCCCAACTATTGAGGCAGTTAAAAAGAAACAAATCTATTTTATCGGTGCTGATTATATTTTGATACCAGGCCCTCGACTTCTAAAAATTATCGAACGGTTTTCAAAAGCGATACATCCCGATTTATTTGCAGGCCTAACTAGAAAAACGAGCATCGAGAAAAACCTTAGCCCATGACCCCAGAATTAATGGCGGTAGAAAATATTGCATTCACCTATGAAACCTCACTTGTATTGGAAGACCTCTCCGTTTCGATTAAGGAACAAGATTTTATAGGGCTAATTGGTCCTAACGGTTCTGGAAAATCTACACTCTTAAAAATCATGGGAGGAATTTTAAAAACAGATTCTGGTTCTATTAAATTTAAAAAATCCCATGTATCAAAAATAAACAAAAAAATATTCGCTCAGTCCGTTTCATGGATTCCTCAAGATCATCCTATGGTTTTTTCTTTCAAAGTTTCTGAAATCATAATGATGGGCCGACACCCTTATCTTTCGTCTTTATCCTTTGAAAGCGAGGAGGACTATGACATAACCCGGCGCGCCATGGAAACCACTATGACATCTCATCTTGCTGATAGATACTTTAATGAAATAAGCGGTGGAGAAAAGCAACGTGTCATGATAGCCAGCGCGTTAGCACAAAATCCGAAAATGATGCTCCTCGATGAACCGACATCTGCATTAGATATAAAGTATCAAGTTCAAATACTAAATATTCTTAAGAACCTAAATACTAATCACGACATGACTCTAGTTATTGCCATGCACGACTTGAATCTCGCGTCCCGGTTTTGTAACCGTCTTATACTTTTGAGTGAGGGGGGGATTGTTCGTGACGGGACTCCCGAACAAGTTCTCGGAAAGGATATTCTTGAACAAGTCTATGACATAGATATCGATCTAAGCAATAGAGATGGCCACATTATTGTCCATCCTGTGATAAGAAATCAACACTAGGCATTTTGAAATGAATTTGCGGTCTTACTCGACTACCCTTTTAATATTTTTTTTATTATTACTTGTTACTCTTTGCATCACGCCTTTGATAGGCTCAAGCGAAATCAGTCTTGCACGGGCATTTTCATCCACACTGGCTATTTCTAATAATGTGGATGCCAACATTCTATTCCAGGTCCGGCTTCCGAGAATTCTTCTGGGTGCTTTAACAGGTGCCGCATTATCTGTCTCGGGTGCTATTTTTCAATCTCTATTAAGAAATGACTTAGCAGCCCCTTTCACGTTGGGTGTCTCTAGTGGGGCTGCTCTTGGAGCTGTAATTGCAATCGCCTTAAATTTAAACTTTTCGATACTGGGCTTCTCGATAATTTCATTGTTCTCCTTTTCAGGCTCTCTCGGTGCTATATTTTTGGTATTCAGTCTGGTGCGTACTCGCCACGGAGAGTTTCCAACTGCAGTGTTGCTTCTTGCGGGAGTAACCGCGAATTTCTTTTTCGCATCCCTAGTGATGTTTATCCATTATATGGCGGATTTTAGACAATCTTTCACAATCATCCGCTGGCTAATGGGTGGTTTGAATATTACTGATTACAATACAATTCTAACCCTTTTTCCCCTCGTCCTGTTGGGGATATCCGTTTTGATTTTTTTTAGTAGAGATATGAACCTTATTAGCACCGGAATTCATTCCGCTTCTAGTAGAGGTGTAAATGTTTGGAAAATTCAAAAACTTGGATTCATAACCGCATCATTGATTACCGGAGCTGTGGTCGCCATCTGCGGTCCTATCGGTTTTGTGGGTTTGATTGTACCTCATATTGTTCGGTTGTATGTAGGCCCTGATCTCAGAATTCTTATTCCGGCATCTGCTTTATTCGGTGCCAGCTTTTTGGTTATCTGTGATACTTTCGCTAGAACCCTTATAGCACCGACGGAAATACCAGTGGGAATTATAACCGCAATGCTTGGAGGGCCCTTTTTTGTCTGGCTTTTGAAACGGAAAAGACCTGTATAAAAATTATAAAAAGACTTGTCTTTAACTTATTGAAGGTTTTAAGTAAATTTACTTCCTTCATAAACCGCTTTGGTATATAACCAATTATTGATTTTTCAAATTTGTTACTAACTTTAGATTTCAATTGGTAATAGCAAATAAATTTGAGAAAGATTACTTATTGGTAAGCTTAATACTAAGAATTAAGTAGTTTTTTAGGTTACTAGACATTAAATTTTAAAAAATATTCGGTCAAGGGAAGCTTGGTGTAATTCCAACACTGCCCCGCAACTGTATTGGGTACGAAATTCGCAAAATGCCACTGTCTAATTTGATGGGAAGGCGCGAAAAGTAGATAGCCTTGAGTCAGGAGACCTACCGAATTATTATCTCGAGGGAGAAAAACATGAATATTGTAGAAATTGCGCCATCTTTCCAGTTGGTTAGAACAGTATACCTTCCTGATTCATTCTTTAATTACTATAGTTGCTTCCATCTAACACCTAAAAACACCTGGATTATTAGACTATTCAATTTTTATTATTAAGTAAAAATTAAATATTTAAATGATTAAAGATAAATCTAAAAGAGCTAATTATTTGAGCATAAATTTAGCCAAGAGATGAAACATGAGAAAGCAGCCCAAAGTTGATCCAAAGAAACGAAAAGGCCTGATTATAGTCAACACAGGTGATGGAAAAGGAAAGTCGACGGCAGCTTTTGGTCTAGCCATGAGAGCAGCCGGAAATAAAATGAACGTCTTTATCATGCAGTTTATGAAAGGCCCTTGGAAAGCAGGAGAAAGAAAAGCATTTGACAGTTTGGCACCTTATGTCGAAGTGGTTCCTATGGGAGACGGTTTTACCTGGGACACTGAAAATATAGAGCAAGACAAGGCCACTGCACGAAAAGCTTTTGAGGTAGTAAAGGAAAAATTAAATTCAGGCAAATTCGAAATGGTCATTTTTGAAGAAATCAATTACGTGCTGGATTACAAATTTCTTCCGGAAGATGAAGTTTTAGAAACCATAAAAAACAAACCGGAAATGACCCATGTTGTCTGTACTGGCAGAAACGCATCAAAAAAACTTATTGAGATGGCGGATCTCGTTACAGAAATGAAAATGATTAAACATCCTTTTTCCGAGCAAGGAATACCCGCACAAAAAGGAATTGAATTTTAGAAATAACAATTTATTTGATTTAAATTTTGAATTATTTTTTTAACACTTCTGAAACAGGGAAACCGGTTTAAATCCGGTACTGTCCCGCAACTGTAAAGGGTTCGAGAGCCGTTATTTGCCACTGTCTAAAAGGATGGGAAGGCACGGCTTTTTAAAAAGCCCCAAGTCAGGAAACCTGGTCAGAATATTAACCCCGAGGAGGGAAACTATGTACAAGATGATTTTAACTATAGTAATAAGCTTTTCAATATTAATAGCAAATACCGTTCTTGCTGATCCAACAGAAGGACAAGATGAAAATAAAATTTTCCTAGAACCGATCAAAGTAAAAGCAGCAAAGATAGAAACCACGGATACAAAAGCAACTTATGCTTCCGAGATTTATACCTACGAAGATATTCTAAAGTCGGGTGCTACGACAATTTATGATTTTTTAGGCCAGAACACCTCTTTAACAGTTGTACCAAGCTCAGGAAATCAACTTAATCAAATAATAGAAATGCGTGGCTTTGGTCTTAACCAAGGATACCGGTCTTTAGTAATAACAGTTGATGGGCGAAGGCTCAACAATATCGATCTTAGCCCTCAAAATTTGAGTTCGGTTCCTTTAGGAAATATTGAAAGGATTGAAATTACTAAAGGAAGTGGATCCGTCATATATGGCGATAGCGCAATGGCTGGAACTATCCAGATTTATACCCGTAATGCAACCCAAACCAATATTACTGGTACAGTAGGAAACTATGGAAGATACACAACATCAATTAATACCGGAGCGTCCTTAAATAAATTTGAAATATCCGCATTTGCAGATACTTATGAACAAGCAGGCTTTAGCGATAAAGACCCAAGTGGCAAGAGAATAGAAGGGAGTAGATACTACTATAAGGCAAAATTAAAATATAAACCCACAAATACTAAAAAGTTTTTTATTGAATTAGAAAATGCCGGCTCTGACATACGCTATCAAAATGCAATGACCTTAGGTGTTTTTGATCAAAATCCAGGAGCCAACACAAACACATCCGGTACTCCTACAAATTATCAAGAAGCATTAACAAAATCACGAAGGATAAACCTTGGTGGCACTATAAAGTTTGGTGATCACATTGAAACAACATTAACTTATTTCAATGAAGATCGAGAAACTATAATATTTAACCCCATAAGATATAAGACCGATATTTTTGAGGGCAATATAACCTTAAACAAAGGGCCACTAAAATTTATTACAGGTTTTCAAAGATGGACGGGCAGACGCGAACTGAATACTACTGGTGGTTTTGGAAATGGTACTGCTAAAAAGGATAATATAGGAATTTATGGTCAGGCCTTTTACGACTTTAAAACCACTACTATATCACTAGGCGCCAGACAGGAATGGGTAGGTTATACATTTAACGATAGCCCTGAAAGCTATAATTTACAATCATTTGATATAGGTATTAACAAATCGATCAATGATCAATTAAGCGTCTTTTCTAATTATAATGATGCTTTTCAAACAGCAAATACTGATTCATTATTTAATTCAACAGGTGTATTTAATGGATTTCTTAAACCAGCAAAGTCATCAACTATAAATATTGGATTAAACCATCGAACAAAAAATAACAAATTAAAACTCACTGTTTATGGCTCCAAGTTAAGAAATGAAATTTTCTTGAACCCCTTATTGGGATCTCTCGGAACTAACACCACAATTGACAAATCAACTAAGTATGGTCTTGAAATACAAAATAAACATACTATTAACAAATCTATTTCCGCTGTTATAAATTATGCCTACACGCGGGCCATTGTCGATGAGGAATTGAGTAGTGATTTGTGTTATGTTGACAACTGTAAAGGAAATGACGTTCCGGGAGTATCCGCACATAATCTTACTTTTGGACTCCACTACAATCCGAATCAAAACTCAAAATTTATCCTAACGCAAAAATATCGTAGCGAACAATTTGCACATAATGATTGGCGTAACATTTTCACACAAAAACAAGAAGCTTATATCACCACAGACCTTGCCTATCAATATAGGTATAAAAATATAGAGTTCAGGGCAAGGGTAGACAACCTATTCGAAAGAGCTCACGGGATATGGGTCAGCAATAACAATATTACCCCTTATAACTACACAAGAAACTGGTCCCTTGGAGCCAATATTGCTTTCTAAATTTTGAATTTACAAATAAGAAGGAAGGTAAAAGTTTTTGGTATTTTATGTTTTATAACAACTTGCAAATCATATAGCGTAATAAGCATATATTACTAAAAGAAATTTAAATTATCTCTTGGCCATATCGATGGCCATTGATGGTATAAAAAATACTACCCCCTATCCAAGAATCTCAAAAATATTGAAACTTAAATCCATTAATTCAACTTACCAACATCTTTCAGTCTAAACGAACCCTAACATTTTTCGTTTTTTTAATATGGAAAAGATTGAAACCCTACCTGATGACTATGCGATATGTCTAGTGGGCCATGGAACTCGTGACAATAATGGGGTTAACGAGTTTTTGGCTCTTTCTTCCAAACTCAAAGATCGCGAACCTAATAGAATCTTAGAATGTGGCTTTTTGGATTTGGCAAAACCAACTTTTGAAGAAGCCATTGCCAAATGTGCACAAGGTAAAATTAATAATATAGTTGTGATACCCGCATTATTAATATCCGCAAGTCATGCAAAAAAAGATATACCGAACAGAATCATTAAAATGAGTCGCCAATTCCCCGGCTTGAATATCAAATATGGTCGCCCCTTAGGTTTTCATCCCAAAATATTAACAGTTTGCTCAGAACGAATTGAAGAAACTGAGAGGAATTCAATATCTAGTATTGCCAGAGCGGAAACATTCCTAATTACTGTAGCCCACGGCAGTAATGATCCAGGTGTAAATTTAACTACAGCAAAGATACCCCAAACCCTTTGCGAAAATATGGGTTTTGGTGGATTCGAAATCAATTTTATTGGAACAAATCAACCTCTATTATCTGAATCATTAGAAGCATCCATTAAAATGAAATTCAAGCGAATCATTATTTTTCCGTTCTTCCTATTCAATGGTGTATTAACCAAAAGAATCGCTTCTACAGTAGATGATATCCAGAAACAACACCCTGAGGTTGAACTCCTAAAGGCTCAACACTTAAACCATCACGAATTGATTATCGACGTATTCATGAAACGTGCACGTGAAGCTCCATTTGTATTACAAGATACCAATTAATCTCAATTCTATTAGCTTCAAACTATCAATATCATTTATACTAATTTCGTAATGAGTCTGATCAAACTTTTTATATCTATCAGCTTCTTTTTCCTCTGCTTGAACGCAGCCCCACTCAACGAACAGCTAAAATCTGCCGCATTCGACACCAACAATGATGGCAAACCTTATCAGTAGCAATTATTTCAAAATTTAATCAACATGAAAAAGTTGAATATGATACGAATTATAATGGGGAAATTGATAAGTGGGAATATTACGATTCATCAGACAACTTGGCCCGCGTAGAGTTAGACCGCAATCAGGATGGAAATTTAGATCTTATTAAGAAAAAGGAATAATACTTATGAAATTTAATCGCCTCATTTTTATTGTCTCATTGACCCTATTCGGGAGTATCTCTTGTACCCCAAAAGCCACACTTGAGGTTCCAGACGCTTATCAAAAAGGACAAAATGTATTCCACAAAATTTGTTCAAATTGCCATGGATCAGATGGGATGGGAAAACATACCAAGGCACCGAAACTGATTGACGAAGAGTATCTCGCGGCCAATTTCACTGATGATGATATTAGGGAAACAATATTAAATGGCACTGACAAAATGCCTCCTCAGAAGAAGAATGTTAGTGCCGAAGAAATCACTGAAATTATAAAATACCTTCGCTATTCACAAAAAGCAGCCGGATTAGAACCAGAAGATGAGGACGACTCTTAATCTTTTGTCTTCATAAAAATTTTTAGCCAAACAGAATAGCCTTATCCATCTCACCGCATCCGATTTATATATGCAGGAAATCATTTCCAAAACACTCGAAAAAATACAACCCGTCTCGCCGATTCTTTTGGATAAAGCACAAGATCATCTAGACTCCCTAACTAAACCGCCCGGTAGCCTTGGCGCACTAGAAGAACTTGCTAAAAGATATGTCGCAATTCAAAATAAAGAATCACCCACACTGAATAAAATTTCCACTGTAGTTTTTGCTGCAGACCATGGTGTAACAGCAGAAAGTATCAGTGCTTATCCTCCTGAAGTAACGCCACAAATGGTAACGAATTTTTTAAACAAGGGTGCGGCCGTAAATGTACTGGCGAATCACATAAATGCAGAGGTGACCATTGTTGATATAGGGGTTAACTTCCAATTCCAGAGTCACCCCAATCTCCTAGACCGCAAAATTGCCTTAGGCACTAAAAACTTTTCTAAAGAACCCAGCATGACGCGTTCCCAAGCTGAAACATCTATAGTAACGGGAATTGAAATTGCCAAAGAGTCTGCAAAAAATGGATTCGATCTTCTGACAACAGGAGAAATGGGAATTGGCAATACCACTCCCAGCTCAGCCATATTCTCAATCCTTGGAA
>ENA-OREN01004072-OREN01004072.1-marine-metagenome-genome-assembly--contig:-NODE-4072-length-13023-cov-6.620810_pt1 | contig 13023 bp, 6 predicted proteins | sample MGYA00248624_ERZ508555 | MGnify/ENA primary metagenome ERZ508555 (study PRJEB26222, sample SAMN06267773) | marine metagenome | isolation source: Saanich Inlet, British Columbia, Canada | place...
CGAATTAATTGACGAATTAAGAAAATACATGATTGGCCCTCATTGGGGAAATGATGAAGTAATTGACACTGTGCCTAAATTTACCTATCTTACAGGCATTCTTTATCCCCAAGACAGCCAAGTTGAAGAAGAAAATCTTTCACATGAGGAACATGATCCAACTCATGAAGAAGAGGTTCCTGATAACACATCCATTAACTCTCTCAACCTCTCATCTTTTGGATTAACGTGTATGTTGGAAATTGAAACTAAAGAAATTACAATTAATGTAGATTATGGGATTTATTCTTCAAAAAAAATTGTTTTGCCAAATGGCAAGAAAAAAACTCTTCATAAGCGAACCCATTTTGAACAACAAGAATTGATATCAATTCCCGACAAAGTAGAATCTGATGAAACTATTCCTTTAGAAATTAAATTTGGTGAACTAAGAGTTTATTTTAAACAAACTACGGATGGTATCCTTTGTAGTGTTTACATGATAAATACATATCAAACACATACGCCATCATCTAAAAATATTATTTTTCAACCTACTCTTGAAATTTATTCTGAAAAAAATCAAATTAAACATAACATTCCTAAAGACTTTTCAAAAGTTAAAGGAAGTGATGAGTCTTTGTTTGATTTAATTTTTGATTCAAAAAAGAACTTTGGTTTTGGTCATGGAACTTCAGTTAATTGGGATGATTCTAATATTGTCGGTAAAAATATTGGAAGAATTAATACCGATTTTCTTCCAAAGTTTACTCAAGAAAAAATTGAGCCTACTTCCCCTGAATCGTTTTCAAATCCTAGTGAAGTTAAATCATGTGTTAATATGAAAAAATTATCTGAAGTAATTGACTATACTCAATACAAGGATATGTTGTCTGTATTTCCTAAACTATATTCTGATTGGATTACTGCTGAATTAAAATTAAATTTAGAAAATATTTCGGACAAAAAAACAGGTGAAATTCAGATTAAACGATGTCAAGATGCATTAAAACGAATTGAGGAAGGAATACAAATTATTTCCACTGATTCAACTGCTGGTAAGGCATTTCAATTTATGAATAAAGTAATGTCAATCCAAAGACTATGTTCAGAAAATGTAGAAAAAAATATTGAAATAAATGAATTCTATCCGCCAATTCTTGAAAATGCCTCTGGAGAATGGAGATTATTTCAATTGGGTTTCATTTTGATGAATATCAAGAGCTTTCTATCTGAAAAAAACACTGCAAAACAATTGGATGATAATGACGTTGATGAGGACAGTATTCGAAAATCTAGAGAAACTGCAGATTTGTTGTGGTTCCCTACTGGTGGAGGTAAAACTGAAGCCTATCTTGGAATTATTGCGTTTGTACTAGCTATGAGGAGATTATCTGCATCAAAATTTCCAAACTTTGATGGTGATTTGGAACCTGGTCCGGAAGCATTTGGGACGTCCGTTTTAATGAGATATACTCTTCGATTATTGACTGTTCAACAATTCCAAAGAGCCGCATCTCTTATGTGTGCATGTGAATATGTTCGTAGAAAGGAACCTGAAACTTGGGGACGTATGCAATTTTTAGTTGGGCTTTGGGTAGGTCAGGCAAGTACTCCTAATCAATTAATGGGCAAAGACAACTATACATCTGCTGAATACACAATTCTTAATTCTAGAAAATATCACAGAACTCCTGAACAACATAATCCTATGCAATTATTAAATTGTCCATGGTGTGGTGATAAACTTAATGCAGATAATTATGATTTGTATAAGGATGCAGAATTTAATTTACCTGAAAGAATGAGATGTTATTGTTTAAACGACAAATGTGATTTTAATAAAAATCGTCTTCGATTAAATCCAAAAACTAAATCAGCTGATACTGAAGTATGTTTACCAATACTTACAGTTGATTCAGACATTTACAATTGGTGTCCTTCATTATTGATTTCAACTGTGGATAAATTTGCTCAAATTGCTTACAATTCTAATGTGGGAAATATTTTTGGAAAAATAAATAAATTTTGCCACCAACATGGATTTCGTAATACTGACAAGGAAAAAAACGGTGGCCATAAAGAAACTAAAAAAATTGAACCTAGTCACACATATTTTACAATTGAAAATTTACTCCCTCCTGATTTAATTGTTCAAGATGAACTTCATTTAATTTCAGGACCTATGGGAACATTAACTGCATTATATGAAACTGCAATTGATCATTTCTGTAAAAATACTGCACGAGACATGCGGCCAAAAATAATTGCATCTACAGCTACTACAAAATCTGCCGACACTCAAATTGAAACACTATTCAACAGAAAAACAGATGTTTTTCCTCCACAAGGATTTGAATTTGGAAACACCTTTTTTTCAAGCACTAATCCAAATGCCTCAGGTAAAATTTTCCTTGGAATTTCACCAACTGCTAGAAGTCCAATTACTACTCTTGCAATGACATCTGCCTCAATAATGAGAAGAGTACGGTATTTGAAAGAGGAGAAAAAAATTGACAACTCTGTACTAGACCCATATTATACACTAATTTCTTATTTTAACAGTAAGCGAGAATTGGGTGGAGCATATGGAACTTATTCCGATACTGTTCCAGATTATTTCTCACAAATAATGGAAAATATCGAAGACAGGAAAATTTATGAGGATGAAGTTCATGAGTGATAAAGATCAATTAGATGACATAAAAAATGAAAATAATGTTGAACGTGTAATTGATAGTGTAAAAAATAATGACAGTAAAATTGATAAAGAATCTTTTGACGATGAACTGGATGATTTGGTAAATACTGGTTTGAGTATTTATTTAGATGAAAAAAAATCTGAAGAAAACAAACCTGAAATTAAAAAACAACCTAAATATGTTCAAAAATTTATTTTTGACGAATTAACTAGTAGAAAAGATTCTGGAGAAATTCCAGAGATTTTAAAAAAATTGGATATTACTTTAGGTAATAACCCTCTCGATTATCTGCTATGTACAAATATGTTGTCAGTGGGTGTTGATATTCAAAGATTAGGTTTAATGATAGTTAACGGCCAACCAAAAAATCACTCTGAATATATTCAATCTACGGGAAGAATTGGAAGAAAACATCCTGGGTTAATCTTAACCATCTACAATTCTTTGAAACCCAGAGATTTATCTCATTTTGAAAATTTTAGATTATATCATTCAGCATTTTTTAAGTATGTTGAACCCATCAGTATAACACCTTTTTCTGCAAGATCTCGTGATACTGGATTGTTTGCAGTATGTGTTGGAATGATTAGAAATATGGTGCCTTCTGTTGATCTTGATCCTGCTTATTTTAGTAGAAGTAAAGAGGATGTCCGTAAAGCAATTGAACACATTAAATCTGAATTTTCTAAACGAGTAGGTGATACTGATAATACGCAAAAAGAAGATACGCTTTCTGAAATTGATAATTATATGGAGCATTGGGAAAAACTAGCCAGTGAATCCACAGATGAAAATAAATTGAAATGGAAAAAAACTGGTTATGAAACTAAATCTGAATTAGAAACTTCTCAATATCTTTTAACAAGTGTTGAAAGTGGTGATCAGGTACTTGAAGGTTTAACCACTGCTCCTAATTCTTTAAGAGATGCTGAACAAGTTCATGATGTTTATTTTTACGAATCACCATTTCCTGAACCTGATGAAGATGAACCTGATGAAGATGAACCTGATGAAGATGAACCTAAATCTTTGGAAAATAATGATACAATTGATGAATCTATGGGGGATAAAAAATGAAAATTAAGAATGCAGGTCAAATTAGAAGTAGTGAGATAATTACAACATATGGTCCTGGGGCAATTTTTAATGGAAAACAGGGATTAAGTGTAATGATTTTGGGGCTAGATGCTTGGCCTGAATCTAAAGAGCAGCCTGAAGATATTTCAAAATTCAAAATATTATACAATAAATTTTTGGAAGATGTTTGTGATAAAGATCATTTTAGAATGCCACTTAACACTGAAGAAAAAGGACATGCTGGAATTCCCTGTATCCCTTATCCTTCATGGGGATATTGCTCATTTTGTAAACTAATGAGTAATGTTAAAGGAAAGCCTGATGAGAAAACTGGAGAATACCATTGTAAATACTGTTTAAAAAAATACGGCAGACAAAATAAAATGTTAGCTGCAAGAATGATTTTAATTTGTAAATTTGGACATGTCAAAGAATTTCCTTGGGTTGAATGGGCTCATAGTGAAAAAGTAACTCGTACTAAAAAGATTTATCAAGAAGCTGGACTTTGTGATAAACCCATTATAAAATGGTATTTTGGTAAAGGTGGAACAACATTATCTGCTTATACTGTAAGTTGTGAAACTTGTGGAAAATATCGTTCAATGGCAGGATCAACTGATCAGGAAACTCTTGAAAATGTTCGATTACCTGTTAAAGACAATCCTGGAAAATTTATGGATTTAAATTGCGATGGAAATACTCCTTGGCTTAAGAAAAAAAGTCTTTGTCCTCCCAAAAATGTTACATCCCGAAAAAAAATTATGTTAAAAGGAAATCATGTTAGAGCATCCAATATGTATTTTCCAATGATAATTTCTGCACTGCAAATCCCAAGATTTCAAAATCCGATACAAAAAATTATTACTAAAAACAAAGCTGTAATTGAAAATTATATTTATGAAGAAGAATCTTTTGAACAAATTGCAACTAAAAAAATATTCTCTAAGTCTGGATTTTCTGTTGAAAACATACGGAGTGAACTAGAATATAGATATAATGAAAAAGTTTTAGATGAAAATGGTATTAAAAATCGAGAATTTAATGATTTAATTCGAAATGATAGCAAAACAATTGCTAAAAATAATGAGATATCGATTACTGATGTTCCAGTCCATGATGAAATAAAAAATTATGTTTCAAGATTAAAAAAAATCGATAGACTGACTATGATTTCTGCATTAAAATCATTCACTCGTACCCAACCACCAAATCCATTTGATGAGAATAGTTCTGCAAATAAAAAAATGCTTTGTAAATTAAACAGAAATCATAAAATTGATTGGATTCCAGGAGTTGAAACTCGTGGAGAGGGATTATTTTTTTCATTAGATGAAGATATGCTTAAAAAATGGGAAAAAACTGCTAGTTCCCGATGTTCTTCTTTAATAGAATCTTTTGATGATTATAATTCATCTAGAGGATGGGAAGGAAATCTTTCAACTAGATATATTCTTCTGCACACACTATCTCATATTTTGATACGTGAATTGGCATACACTGCAGGATATGGCGAATCTTCAATTCGTGAAAGAATTTATTGTGAAAAAGACAGTAATGGAATTTTGCTTTACACTGCATCTAACTCTAGTGAGGGTAGTCTTGGAGGGATAGTAAAAAATGCCGAAACTGAAGATTTCTACCGATTGTTAAAAGGAGCAGTAAAAAAATCAGCAGTATGTTCAAGAGATCCACTTTGTATTGAATCCGAAACACATGAAGGACCAGCTCATACAAAAACAAATGGATCAGCTTGTTATGCATGTTCATTGTTGCCTGAAACAAGTTGTGAAAATTTTAATCAATTATTAGATCGAAAAATAATTTCTGATAAAATCATTGGTTTCTTTGGGGAATTTAATTGAATACAAAACAAAAAAATTCATTAAAAATAATCTGTGAAAAATTAGGTAATGATAAAATAAATTTATTGATAAAAAAACTTGAAGAATTTGAAAAGAAAGATATTACTATTTTTGAAATTCAAGAGTGGACAAGATTATCAGTAGAATATTCCAATGAATTTCTGGAACTATTAAATTCGTTTCAATGTGCAGAAACACTTTGTATTGCAATGGAGATGCAAAATGAACTAGAAATTGAAAAATCAGAACACAATAAACAAACTAAATTGATAATGACTGGTCCCTTATCTGGAAAAAATATCGGTCATACACTAGGAAATTTTCAATCTTTAATTGAAACTGCACAAAAAGAAATTATTTTAGTTGGTTATGTTTTTAATAATATCAACAATCAAATGGATTCGATAATTGAATCTCTTCTTTCAGCAACATCAAGAGGAGTTTCAATAAAGATTTTTTTTGAAAAAGGAAAATCTAGTAATTCCCTTCGTGATATTTGGAAAAAAAATAAAAATTCAAAATTATTAGAATTATACGTATACAAACCAAAAGAAAAGAACAGTGTTTTACACGCAAAATCCATTATTCGAGATAATTCTTCAATTTTAGTTACTTCTGCTAATATGACTGGTAGTGCAATGACCAAAAATATCGAATTAGGTATACTTTATGAGGGAAAATTAGCTTCTGAAGCAAGAACCATGTTCATCAATCTTATTGATGAGGGATATGTGATTCCAGTTCCTTGATGCCTATGCCATCTGATGACTATATGTCATCAGCAAATGAAAAATTATGTATTAATTTTTTTAGTGATCTTTTCGATATTGATGATTTAAAGAGACTGATTCAAGATTTTGATCCTCTGAATGTAGAGAGAAGAAAATTAACAAAAAAACATGAAATACAAAATTTCAATAAATCTAAAGAAAATAGAGAACTTTTATACGATATATTAAATCTTGAAAAAGAAAATGATTTAAATAAATTATCTGACGCTCTTTACATTTTGGTTGGACCTAATTTTTTATATGAAATTAGAGGTGCAAATCCTAATGATTTGAATTCAAAATTGTTTAGATATGAACTTTTGAAAAAATCAATTGAAAAAAATAGATTCAATTTTGAAAACGATGTTAATGAAACAATAAAAAAAGTATCTGGTATTACTCTTGATAGTTTAGAAGATATTAAAACTGAAAAATATAAAAAATTAGAAGTTGGGACTAAGGATGGTTCTTCAGATTCTGGATCTTCTGTAATACGATGGTTGCCAGAATTGCTCCGTTTACTGTCTAATGGTTTACCTGCCGAAACAATTGAACGTCCATTAACATCTGCAAAAAAACCAAAAGAAATTGATACTATAACTCCTATTAGAGAACTAAAACCGTTACATGATTATCAAATTTATGCTGGTAAAAGAATTTTAGATACTATTCAGTCTAAGTCTGATAAAAACAATCGTAAGAGACTCTTGTTTTCTATTCCTACTGGTGCAGGTAAAACAAGATTGGTATGTGAATCATTAATTGATTGGATAAATAATGATAAAAAATCTCAGGATGAAAATATTCATAACTCAAAATACATGATTTGGATTGCACAAAGTAGAGAATTATGTGAACAGGCAATTTCTCAATTTGAGGAAATATATCGAAAAAAAGGAACTTCAAGTTTGGATATTTTTAGATTTTATGGGGGTATGAATAACACATTGGAATCCATTTTGTCATCGCCGCCTAAAAATTATGGTCTTATTGTGGGTACAATTGATAAATTTTATGATGCAATTAAAAACAAACCTGCAATTAAATCAAAAAATATGGATCCTGAAAGCCCTGAATATGCCGCGGCAGTTGAAAGAAGTGGAATTCACAAATTATTTTATAATGATAGAGCGTTTGGTCACTTAAGAGGTCTAACTTCTTGCATAACTGTTGATGAGGCTCATAAAGGAGTCACCTCAATGTATACTTCAGTTTTACGAGGATTTGGTTTTAACTTTGCTTTAACCTCTGATGAAAATAAATTAAATGAAAAGGGGATAACCTTAGTTGGATTAACTGCCACTGCGTTTAGGGGAGCTGGTTTAGAAAAGTCTCAGGATGCAATATTGACTAGTCCGTTTATGGATGAAGTTACAGTAACCGTTTCAGGTCAAATTCAAGGTAGAATAAAAAAGGACAAAACTTGTGTAACGTGTAAAAAAATACTTCCTACTGATGAAATAATCAATCAATCAATTTCAAACAATAATACTTTTTGGCATAAGACATGTGAATATTATTCTTCATCAACTCGAACATTATACAATCGATTTTCTAATCCCATTATTCCAAACATACATGACTTTAAAGAAAATACAAAACCAAAAGCAATTATTACTTGTAATGAAAAATTTATTTCAAATGATCCTATGAGGATTAGTGGCGAAAAATCATACGATCCTCAGGGTGGCTCATTAAAATATTCTTGGATAATACAAAGAATGCCTGATTTAACTGAAACATTTAATATTAAAAATAAAATAAATGTGGATCTTAATTTTACAGAAAAAATATTTCTAACTGAACTAAATGATCCTGGAAAATATAAAATTAAACTGACAGTTGAAAATTTTGATAATGAAAAACATTCTGATACTAAAATCATAACGATTATTCGCAAACAAAATACTGAAAAAAGTGAGGACATGCAAACATTGATAACTAATTTAATTAATCGTGATATTTTATCAATAGTTTATCACACCAAAACTAATTCAACAAAATATTCTGTCGATGGTGACACATCTGCATCACAACAAAAGGATTTACTAAAAAAAGTAGCACAAAATCAAGAACGAAATCAAAAAATTATTGACATGATAGAGTACTTGTTAACAAAACCAAAAAACAAAAGAAAAAAAATATTGGTTTTTTCATGTGATATTGCTCATGCTAGACTACTTGCAATGTGGCTTAAAATAATTGGAATTTCTGCAGACTATGTTGATTCAAAATTAAGTACTAGTCGGAATATTACTAAAATTAAGAAATTTAGAGAAAAATCTGGCGAAGAAGGTCAAGTTTTGATTAATACAAACATGCTGACTACTGGTTTTGATGTTCCTGATGTTGATTGTGTAATAATGGGAAGACCTGTAATGAGCACTGTCGAATATACACAAATGATTGGTAGGGGCATGAGAGGGACTAGAATGGGCGGAACCAAAATAGTTTGGCTCATCGATTTTGATGACCAGGTTCAACGAACAACAGAGGTAGCTGACCAGGTAATTTCATTAGGTTGGAAATCTATGGCATACAAGTCCGATGGAACCAGTCTTTGGCAACAACTTGAAGAAAATGAGGTAGATGAAAATGGCGAATATCTGAATTTGAATAATATTGTTGAACTTAAAGAAAATCCTGAAAATGAATACATTAGTGAAGATCATGAAAATGATGAATTAGAACTCACTAAAGAAGACAAATCTTTGTACTCTAGATCATCTCATGATTCTATTGTTAATGACACAGAAGGCACTCCTTTTTTAACTGCCTCAAAACCTAACACTTTGGAAAATTCCTGGGTTGAGTTTGTTAACTTGGAAAAAACAAATCCAATTGCTTTAGAATTTACCAAGTTTATTGTTGCTAATGCTAATGGACGTAGTGCTCTTGATATTGAAACAATTATTGATTTAAGAAAAATTGTAAAAAGACTTTTGGGTTATCAAAGTAATATGAATAATGCGCAAATAAATTTAACATATGGCAATTATGATGAAAATACACTTGACATTTTAAAAAAAATGTTTCAAGATGTAAAAGATAAACTTCAAAAATTTGGTTTGATTAAATTTCAAACTCGTACTATTATTATGATTTTACAACCAATCAATGAAAAACAAAAAATTATAAAATTATGTGATTCGTACATCCCTTCTTTGGATATTACAAAAAATATTTCGTATGAACAAGAACTCAATAAGCCAAAATTATCTATGGAAGAACAATTAAAAAATGAATTTAGAAGACTTACCTATGATGTTTTAGGCTTTATTCCTGATGAAGATCATTTTAAAAAACATGTTTCCCCCAAACTTTGGGAGTTTTTAGAACAGCGTCATGTTACTTATTACAATTGGGAAAGATCCATTAACTTTAGTGAGCATCAACAGAGAATTGAACAACGAAGTCAATACCTTGATATTGTAATTGATCTAATTAATGAAAGGAAATTACATCCTGATAGAGATGTTTTAGAGTCTGTAATCCCTGATTTTGATAAAACTATTCTTGAAAATTTTTTCAATGTTGAATTATTTTTAGTAATGGTTGATGATATTTTTAAATCTTGGAAAAATGTTACAAAAAATTCTGTCAACTTTACTAGATTAGAATTGGACTATGAAAATGTAAAAAAACTTAACAAATTTGAACCTAAAACCGAAGAAATTTTACGATATAGTAAGATGGGAATTGGGTCATATATGAAATACAGTGGAAATGCTAAAAATTTTATTCTGATTTCTGAATTAGATCGTAATAATAAAATTCCTGACACTGATTACATTGCACGAATAAATTTAGAACACTTGAAATCCAAATTCTATCAAATTAAAAATGCAATTAAAAGAATACCTACTGAGCAAGAACTATCTGAACACTCCAATTATGAAAAAATTTTTGATTATTTTTGGTTTAACACTTATTTTGACTTTTTAAAATTTCTGGGCGAAAAAATTACTGATGTTGAAAATTCATCTAAAAAATTGAAAGTTACACAATCTGCAAATGATATTTTAAAAGATGATTTGGCATATTTACATAAAAACGGTGTAAGGGATTTATTTGATAAAATATTGTGTGAAGGTCAATTCAAATATGAAATTAGTTTTGGCAGTATTGAAGAATATATTAAAAAATTAATTCCACAAAATACCCAAATGAACATAAATATCTGGAATGACAAGAAGAAGAATTTCAATCCAGACGATTGCCCTAAATGATTTATTTTGTCGCTGTGAATAATTTTTCCATTTCTTCTGCTAACCATTTTTTAAACTCTTGCGGATCTTTTGAATATTCGTGGTGCATTTCAAGAAATTGTTCTGCATCATCCCCTACAGGTATCCTTAATTCTGATTCAGAATCTTCAATGCATTCAAATATTTTTTCTGCTACGTCTTCTGAAGTATTTAGAGTCACTTCAAATAATTTTTTAGCTGTATTTGTCCACAGTTCTACTATGTCTCGGTATGGGGAATTATCTGAAATTAATGTATCTGTATTTTTAAAAAAATCTGTTTTTACTACTCCTGGTTCAATTATGTTTATTTTAATTCCTTTATCTTGAACCTCATCCTGAATGCATTCTGATATCCCTTCTATTGCAAATTTTGATGAAATATATGCCGATGCATAAGCAAATGGAATTTTTCCTGCAATTGAACTCACATTGATGATGTTTCCTCTTAATCCAGAATTATTTTCTTCTTGACTCCTCATTAATGGAATTGCTTTTTTCATCATCAATACAGGACCAAAAAAATCAGTTGTTAGTTGTGACACAAATTTCTCCATGGGAATATCTTCAAATGAACCCATGATCATAAAACCTGCATTATTTACTAAAACATCTAATCTTTTTTTTGTGGTTTTGATTTTTTCAAATACGCTATCAATGTTTTGTGGTTTTGATACGTCTAATTCTATTATTTCTAATGGTAATTTTTCACTCTTTGCTAGTTCTTTGAGATGTTCCCCTTTTGACACATTTCTCATGGAAGCAAAAGTATAGAATCCTTCTCTTGCAAGTTTTAATGATGTTGCCATTCCAATTCCACTAGAACATCCTGTGACAAGTGCAATTTTTTCCATGATTGTTCTTTCTTTACCGAATTTTAAGTCTTAATGTTTTGTATTTCTAAAACATTCCAAGCACGTTGGATTGTCTCTAAATTGTGGTTTACAAGTAAATACGTTTTTACATTTTTGACATTCTCTTCTGTAACTTTTGGCATTACCATTCTCTTCGAGAAACTTTGAAATTTTTTGCCAATCTTTTACTATGTCTAGCACTTGCTCATTTTCCCAATTTTTTAGAAATACTTCCTTCTTATGTTCTAATATTTTTGGTTCTAATGGATTAATTGTTGAATCCTGTCCTTTTTGTATGGCATCAATTGATGGTACATCGAATCCTACGTTTGACGATAAAATGTATCTGTTATGAGTATCTCTGTGTGTATCTCTATTTGTAATAATTTTAAAAGACAATGAAATGTCGTTCTCAAATTCTTTTGTTATGCTTTGAATATAACTATATAATTCATAATCAATAGTGCCTCCTGCAAATCCCGATGCAATTATTTTAATGTCTTTCACTTTAGTTTGATCAAAACTTGAAATTAATATCTTCATGGATTCCTTATCGTGATATCTGTCCACCCAAAAAATATACTCATTACATTCTTTTATTGAATTTGTAAAATATCTCATATTTGATGCAAGTGTATTTTTACTGATAGTTTTTTGCTTATTTTTCCCCTTTGTCCAATTCGAATAAAATTCATGTGTAACTTCATCGTCAAATTTTTTACAAAGTTCTACTCCTTTATTTTTTGAAACCATGTATGCATGAAAATTGTCTCCTAAAATTACTTTTGAATAATTGAGATATTTTTTTCTAAATATTTCTATAAATTCTACATATGGTAAATTATTTGCAGCATTTTTTAATTCTTGATCATTTTTTATTTTTAATTTAAATTCTTTTATTTTTTCATCATTTCTTTTTAATGGTATGGATTCGTTTTTTAATTCATAATTTTTTATTATGTTGTTTGCTTCTATCTCTATCATTTTTTCATAATATTTTATTGCTTTTTCATTGTTTCCAATAATAAAAAATTTAATTATTTCATTTTTTAAATTCTCTTTTTCATATAATTCCTTTGCACATTTTTCATGTCGATTAATTCTTTGTTCGGAATTATTTTCTATAGCGTCACCTTGCATAATTTCTCCCTGACATAATACACACTTTCCAGGATATCTTGCATTGATTTTTCTCCATGCATTTGCTTCTGACAAGATTTTTTCTTATCTGTAATCTGTTATAATATTATATTTTTTTAAATTTCTAAAAATTCATTTAAAAATATAGGAATCCCGCGATATCCGTTTTCCTAGGGCTGTGACTTGATACCTTGACTCTCTATCATTTTTTTGTATTTTTAGAGGCCATTTCTCATATTTTGCGGTTCCATTTTCAATAATTTTTATTCTGAAATTTTTACCTGATTTTTCAAGTTCTTGGTCTGGTTCTAATTTCTTACCGCTGTCATATACATAATGTTCCGTATACCCAATTTTTTCAATATATCCGGATTTTTCTAATTTTTTAGTAAT
>ENA-OREN01004075-OREN01004075.1-marine-metagenome-genome-assembly--contig:-NODE-4075-length-13019-cov-3.032298_pt1 | contig 13019 bp, 11 predicted proteins | sample MGYA00248624_ERZ508555 | MGnify/ENA primary metagenome ERZ508555 (study PRJEB26222, sample SAMN06267773) | marine metagenome | isolation source: Saanich Inlet, British Columbia, Canada | place...
CAGAATCATAAATTGCACGCTTACATGCTTCAATAATTCTTCAACTGCATTTCTGCGCACATCAGCGTTGGTAGATATTATTGCAACGTCTACATCTTTATCAAGAACATGCATTGTTTCCGCATATATAACAGATTGATCAAATTTACTCGCCGGCATTTCCTCGTATCTTTTTTGAGCGATTTCAAGTGAAGCCGGGTTGGGATCTATGACCGTGATTTTGATCGCCCTTCCTATCATAGACAGCCCTTGTAAATGCCGGGATCCCAGTTGACCAGTACCAATGATAGCTATGTGGGCCTGTGATTCATTTACCATAATTAGATTGCAGTCCAGCCGCCGTCTACCGTTATAGTAGCACCAGTTATGTAGGAAGCAGCATCTGAAGCTAAAAACAAAGCTGCGGATGCAATTTCATCTGGATTACCCATACGTTTTAACGGAGTCTTCTTGCAAAAGTTTTTCACAAACACGGGATTCTGCTCATCACTCTTGCCAGCAACGTGCCCGGAAATACCTCCCGGACAGAGAGTATTTACCCTTATATTATATTTTCCATAGTAGGATGCCATCAACCTGGTAAGGTTAGTAATACCTCCCTTAATTGCAGCATAGGTTATATTTTCCTGCATATCAGTGCCTTCATATACTGTTAAATCCTGGCCCACTAGACCATAAGTAGATCCAAACTGGACAATACTGCCGCTATTACCGTTCTTAACCATGGCCTCAGCCGCCAACCGGGCCAGCCAGGAGTATGAATTCATGTGAATATCAACATTATTTTGAAAGGATTCCAGTGTGATATTACGGAAAGAACTCTTCCCCCAGTCATCTGTACGAGGATAAGAGCAATTGATGAATACATCCGGACAACCAAATTCATCAATAACCATCGAAAAATTAGTATCTAGATTTGCCATATTGGAACAATCGAAGTTTTTATAATCTGCTTCAAACCCTTCCTTTTGCAGTGCAGCTGAAAACGCCTGCCCCATACTTTCATTCACGTCTAGTATAACTGACATACCACCAACGGATGCAATGGCGGCAGACACTTCTTTACCTATTAAACCAAGACCGCCCACCACAAAGGCGGTCTTTCCATCTAATCGAAATCTTCCCAAGTAGTCATGCATATTTTTCATGTTCCACTGTTCCATGTTGGAATCTGTTTTCTTCTATCGTAACCATTCCAAAGCCACCAGCAACAGAAGAATAACAATACACCGTTAGCAACTATCCCAAACCACACAAGAATAATATAGATTGTATCTGACGATTTTTTAACAATAGGCAAAGTCAATTTATAGTGATCTTCATAGTACTCTTCAAAGGTCAGATCATTCCGAATGATATCGCTTGCAATTGTTTCCTTATATGATTCGAACTTCGCCTGCACCGAATGCATGCGCCACTCCCTTGAATGATTAAACAGAAACATTGCAACAATTACCATAAAGGAAATCATAAAATACCTGACACGTTTTCTATCCCAATATTTAATTATAAAGCCCTGCAAGTTGATAGCAGCAATAAACATGGCGATAAGAAGAGGTATAATCATAAATCTCGATGTCAGCCCCTCGCCATTTAGTAGAGGTACCCAGTCAGGTATTACAAGCCTCTTCCACTGCCTGATAGAGCAGAATACTATCATTGCACATGGAAATAATAGCGATGACCAGTTTTTAAACGTCAACCAACCCACTTTCAAGAATGGTGCCCACAATGCATAGTAGGCTATTACTAGAAACGCCGGTAGTCCAATATAAACACTATATTCATGCCAACCAGTTTCTAATATCGTTTTATGACTGTAATTACCGGCACTTTCAAAACACTTACGAAGATTAACAAATCCATTAACCATATGCTCAATGTCTCTGTATCCACCCCACTCAAAGAGCTGAGAATTTGCGCCAGGACCTCTCGAAATAGTTAACGGGAGTAGTCTCGCAAAAGACAGTGAAAATGAAGCAATAATTGCAGTTAGTGAAAATAACCATAATCTATAATTCCAGATAAGCCAAAAAGCTAAAAATGTCATGATATGAATGAGGAGTGATAGCGAACCTTGATGTACAATAGCCCCTATTACTAATCCCAACAGAATACCAATACGCAATTGTTGTTTTCGGTCTGCAGGTTTTAGATTACCGGCTCGAAATATTAATAGTACTACAAGCGGCATCAAATAATAACCTAACTCCCATGAACCGTATGCCACAAACTTAGATACAAAATACCCATTATAATTGAATATTAGATACAAAAAAACAAATGGAATTATACCAAGCTGAAAATATCTTCGGAAGTACAAGCAACATAAGAATCCTATGGAATACATAAATAATAAATTTAAGAACGAGAATGTAAACGGACTCATAAAATACAACAGGAATATCTGTGGAGATGTAATGTACGTGGTAGTACCAAGGAAACGACTTTCAACAGAATTCATTTGATCTAAATTTGCAACATGATAAGGCATTTGAAAAGTACCAAGAGCTTCTTTCATAACCCCCATGTAATTCATATCATGAAACCAATCACCATTCGTTATGACTTCATATCTAAACCATTGTGCCGGGCTACTCACAATATGCAAGAGGTTCTTATCTCCACCTTCAGGACACACAAAGAAGAAAAAGAAAACCCAGTGTATTATCCCCAGTAAATAAAGAGTTGATAATAGTATTCGGTCATATCGACCATGCTCTTTCTCAATTTGATTTTCAGACATTGGTTGATTATCTTTTGTGCAACGGATTGTTTAGCTAAGAAGTCCTTCCTTCTTCACCATTTTTTTTAAACATTTCGTGTACTTTTCTTGGTTCTATATGCCAATCCTTTTTACCTCTGATATAAAATATCATAAAATTCCACCGTCTTGAGCAGGTAAAAAAAGTATCTCTGAAAACAAAATAGTTATAAGCAAAATAATGTAACTGTTTTAAAAAAAAATTAACATGAAATAGTTCCGTTCAGAATGTGCGATTTTCGTCTAATGTATCTTCTGTAAAGACATATCTGGATCGTGCATCTTTTTTAGAACGAAATATATTAAACCCTGCAATATTCAATAAAAGTCTCCATTGCGTCAGCATCCGTAAGTACCATCCTGGATTATTCATAAGAACCCACGTAAGAATCGCACTAATATTTCGAGGGGAACGGTAGAAATGCCTTTTTACCCGATCCGCTCTTTCCACAGCCTCATCATGCGACCATGCCTCGGAAAGCTCACCACTAGCCACTTGTTTAGCTAATTTTGTATCTTTAATATACATCAAGGGATAACAATCTATTAAGGTCGGCCTGGCGTCATCAATTAAACCCATTATCTGTTCTGGTGCATCCTCAGGTTCTTTCGGAAATCCTACGATAAATGAGACAAAGGTAAGTATTCTGTTCCTCTTCGCATTTGCCACGGCCTCTATAAGCTTTTCTCGTGACATGGGTGTTCGTTTCACCAGCTCCAGCGTACCACTATCAGCAGTCTGCATTCCAATACCAAGTATCTTACATCCACTTTTACTCAATAGTTCGATGGCTTTAGCCTGTTTACTTGCAAACGTATTAGGATTAATTAACGCTTTGTATGTGAGGTCATATTTACGCTCAATTAGCTTCCTGGAAAACTCTTCTACCCAGGAATATGTCAGCCCGAAAACATCGTCCAAAAAATCTATAAACTTAATCCCATAGTCTTTGACGAGATAATCTATCTCTTCCAATACATTTTCCGGACTTCTTTGACGCACCTTAAAATTCCATTGTGCCGATGAATAACAGAAGGTACATGAGTAGGGACATCCTCGCACTGTCATCATCGTAACATACGGAGTTCTGTATGCCATTAGATAGTAGTCACGGTAAGTTGTAAGTGGGAGAGGATAATTTCTAACTGGAAATGGCAGGTCATCAATATTCTCAATTAGGGATCTAGGTTTGTTTTGGATTACAGCTCCAGAAACCTTGTAGCTTATGCCATCTACAGATGACCAATCAAGATCACCGCATTGAACTTTTCGTATTATATCATTAAAAGTTTCCTCACCTTCACCATGACATACAATGGTTGCTCCATTTTCCAAAAATAATTTATAATTTGGGTGTCCTGGCCCCCCAACCACTATTGTCACCCCATCCGTGATTGCGCTGAGGCGGTTGATCATTTTCGCATTCGTATCTGCATGCATACTGGACGAGTAGACGCCTATTGTGCGTATTTCATGTTGACAAACTAACTCGCAATATCCTCCAGAGAATACTGTATTGCCCGTTGGTCGAGCACTACTGCCTCCACTCCTATAGATCGTGCAGCAGCAGAAAGGCACAGCAAGCCCATCTGTGGTCTTAGATGAACAAGCGGATTGAATTCATCAAAAGTGTCACCCAAACCACTAATCTCCCGTTGGAAATAAAGGAGCAACACCTCTGGTTTTGGGTTAAATTGAAGAGACTTCAGCGACGGATATAGCAAATTTGAAACAGGCTCACGTTTAATATGCCCTGACTCTCTTCCAACCTTTTCAATAGATCTCATTCCTATCTCCCTTTCAATCCTCATAAGCGTTAATATAACGTGAACTACATGTCCACACTGATTTTCTACATTTTTAGTCTATATTAAATCAATTATTATGATGTACATCTCTTGATGTGTTTAACAAACTAACAAAGAATGATATGTCTCAAATATAAGGCCTGTTGCAATTTAAATCTCTATCACTAAACTACGATAAGTCAGAACTCCTCCGCCTCTAGTTTTGCCTGAAGTATATCTTCACGAGATATTTTAGGCCCTAACATAGCAACAAAAGCACCCGGAAGGTTGGATAAGACAAAGGTTATTCTCACCAATACCGCAAGAGCAAGTACTTCACTGCTATTACCTGCTGAAGCCATATAAATCAAGTATAGTTTTTCAGTTAAACCCACGCTACCAGGAGACAGAGGTACAGCACTAATTATTATCACTAAAGGAACATAGAGAAAATAAAGATACCATTCCATCGACAAACCTAGGCTAATACCAACCAATATAACAGAAAAGATTGCCACTACATGGCTTACTAAAGTAACACCAATCATACTTAACATGCATCGCCATTTTCGACGATATATATCAATCGCTTCACCAGCCTGAGCAATATACCTATTCAACGGTAATAGATCATAAATTTTATGCAGATATAAATACCTACGTAATCTGGAACTCAGCAACAACGGAGTACCTATAGCAATTCCTCCCACAACCACAGCCACAGTAAGAGCAGGTGTATATATTGCTTCTTGATTTAACGCTCCTGTAGCCCACACTATGAACAACATAACCGTTGCCATTATAGTAAAACCCGCTAATCCGAAAAGACGATCAAAGAATACACTGACCAGAATATGAGCCTTTTGTGGAGTCTGCCTCGCCACAAGATAAGCTTTAACCAAGTCACCTCCAAATAATCCTGGCAAAACCAAACAAAGAAAATTTGCTAGAAATGTCAAGTTGATTATTTTCATAAACTTGACTTGAATTTGCTGAATCATGAGCATCTGTTGCCAACGGTAGCCTGTTATAAACTGGGTCACAATAAGACAGAGAACCGAACAAGACAAAAAGTATAAGTTTGCCCCCTTAATACTGGACAAAACACCCTTACAGATACTTTTCTGGCCATTATCATCAATAATTGAATAATCATGCCAATGCACTTGCTTTATAATAAAAAATATCAATACAGCTGTAATAATAATTTTTACTGAAATCAGAATAACTTTCTTATTTAATAAGTTCATTTGCACGATAACCTTATTGATGCTAAGTATAATTTTGTAACAAGTCCAATACGCGATCAACATTTTCAAGTGATTGACCGGGCCCACATGGCAAAACTAACCCCTGATCTTCAAAGATTTTTGAGTTAGGATAATTATCTGTACCACTCAAATAACCCGCCATATTCAAGTTTGCAGAAAAAGGACGTGTTTGAATACCACAAGAGGATAGATATTCCATTAATCTTTCACGCCCATCACATAATACTTCGAAATACAAAGGAACCTCTCCTCCGGACACATCCACAGGAATACATTTTATATATGGCAAGCTCGCAATTCCCATTTTATACTTATCATACATCGATTTGACATGCGAGATTCGCTTTTGTACTCGAGTCAGTTGTGCTATGCCAATTGAAGCCAAAATATCATTGAATCTAAAATTAAACCCCAGTTGAGTGTAAATGGGATTTACAACATCAGTAATCCCATGTGTTCGTATCAATTTCAATTTTTCATAAATCTCTTTTTTATTAACAACAACAAAGCCTCCCTGGCCTGTTGAAATAAGCTTTGCTACCGACAGGGAGAAGCACCCCGCTTCAGACTGGGTTCCCAAATATCCCAGATGAGGATCCTTTGAGAACAGTGCCTGACAGGCATCTTCAACAACATGCAAATTGTATTCTTCTGCAATCGTTCTGATTATTTTCATATTTGCAGCACGACCATTTAGATGTACAGGGATGATGGCCTTCGTACGGGATGTAATCTTCTGCCTTATTTGAGATTCATCTATAATCGGGATATCTGACTTTACATCCACCAACACAACTTTTGCGCCGAGCATTAATGGCGCGTGTGCTGTTGCAATCCATGTCCGATTTGGCACAATTACCTCATCATCACACTTAATATCTAACGCCATCAATGCCATCAACAACGCCATACTTCCACTGGTTGTTGCCACCGCATAAGGAACATTCAATGCCTTTGCAATACTTGATTCAAACTCATCAGTTACCGACCCCTGGCTTATATTTTCGTTTTTAATTGAATTGGAGATATTGGCAATTTCTTCATCTCCAAACGTAGTTCTCCACCATGATATCATTTCCTTAAACAACCTCCACTTCTGGTAATGGCAGAATAAAGTGCCCTCCCTGTTGTAAGTAATCTTCATGTTTTTTTATTATCGGCTTTGCAAATCGCCAGGCAAGCAAAACTATATAATCAGGGTTTCTTTTATATATCATACTAGAAGGCAGAACTGGAATATGTAAGCCTGGGCTAAATGTATTCTGTTTTGCGGGATTATCATCAACTATGTATTCAATAAAATCATACAGACCAAAATGATATATTAGGGTAGTGGAAGTAGCCGATCCTCCATATGCGGCTATTGTTTTGTTATCTTTTTTTAGTTTAGTCAGCATGTTACGTAAAGACAATTTTGTACTATTTATTTTAGCAGAGAATTCTCTGTAAATATCCAGGTTATAGAGACCATTCTCTTCTTCATCTTTTATCATTTTGTCAACGGAAGGTTGAACAGGCCTGGAGCCACCAGACAATTGCATATAAAGACGTATTGAACCCCCTTTTGTTTGTATCCGTTCAACATGAAACAGTTCCATTCCCATGCGGTTAAAAAATATTTTCAGAGGCCTGACAGAAAAATAAGACAGATGTTCATGGTATATATAATCAAAAACCATGTTTTGGATCAGGTCTATCAGATAAGACGCTTCAATGATAAGCACCCCATCAGGGCTTAGAAGTTTTCGAATACCAGCTACAAAGTCATCTAATTCATCAATGTTTGCAAATAAATTGTTAACGGTTACTATGCCGGCGTGACCATAGTCTTTAATTACTTTCTCAGCAGTTTTACTATTAAAATAATCAATCAGAGTATCTACACCAGAATTTATAGCTTTATTAGCAGTTTCCCTGGCTGGCTCAATCCCAAGTACACGCATACCTTTCTTTTCAAAGTTTCTTAATAAGAGCCCATCATTACTGCCAATATCTACAACTAAAGTATTTGACGAACATTCTACACTTCGTAATACAGAATTTGCGTAACTATCAAAATGATCTGATAGATCAAGCGAAGAGGAAGACACATAGATGTAATCTTCATATATTGTTTCCGGATCAACAATACAACCAATCTGAGCAAAACCGCATTCATCACATTGATATAGATCCAAAGGATATTTATCTTGAGCATGATCAAGCCTATCAGCTTTTACATAAGCATCACAGAGGGCAGTCGGTTGTAATGGTAAAACAAGATTTAGTTTGTTGCTAGAACACAACCGACATGACTGCCGTATATAATATTTAGATTTCATTGCGTATCTGTACCCTCATAGCGATTAAAGAATAGATTTAGATTTGTATAAAGAAAACCGTGCTTATAAATAATTAGCATGTTGAGCCATTACTCTATGAAAAATAAACAAAGGTGAAGTAAAATGTATAAAGCAAATCTCTGAGGACGCTCTCCTGATTTAAGACAATTCAAATTGCCTATACATTTTTTTTAAGTTGGTACGCTGAATCATTCTGCCAAAACCGGCGGAAGTCTCTGCATATAACTTCAAGCTATTTGAAATATGATCTTTTTGTTCAGGTGTGTGATAAAACCTTAGAGAAATACTAGAACTGCTTTCATTAACACTTCCTGGCTTAAATTCATAACCGTTCTTAAATAGCGCCTGAAAATCATAATCAAAAGATTTAGTTAATATTTGATCATATTTATGAAAATCTTTCTTACGGCAGATAAGAAAGTGCTCTAGCTGATCTAAAAATCTCTCGATGTTGCTTGATAACATATCTTTCGCTCTGAGCAAACTCCTTGCAGATTCAAATAACATCTGACTGATCCCTTCGAAGGCTAAATAGAGCCGTGCCTTACATACCAATAGTTCATTGATTCCCAATTCTTCTTTAATATATCGTTGAGCAATTTCTGGCTGTAAAACATACTGTTCTGCTTCTTCATAAGTATTATACAAATCATCTTTAGTCATGAAAACAAAATCATCCAGGATTTTTTTAATCTCTGGAGTGTATAGCTCCTCATGCTCATACAAATAAATAAGGCAGTCAAAAGCCGGTATCCCCATTCCATTCAAGAAAACAAATAACTCTTCAAATGAAGCATTATTGATATAGGTTTCTATCAGTAAGTTCATAACACGACAAGATATATAATCGTCAAATGGCATATCTTTGCTGCCAACAATAATCTCTTCAATCTCTGCAGCCGTTACCATCTCCTCTCCAAAATTGTATGTACCAATGCTCCCAGGGATTATTCTAAACTTTGTCTGGAGTTGGAATTTCTCTCTGGTATGCTGAGTTGCCATGTCTGTCCCATACAATAAAATAGATTGATACATGCGTACACTATTTACATTGTTTTCAATACCATAGCGTAATGAATTAAAATGCTTCTCTTTCGTGTCACCCGGTAATCCTAATATAATTTCAGTATAGGTTAGGGCATCATTGCCCATTTTATTACTAAAATCTAACAATTGTTGATAAGTATCTAAAGAAATATTGTTTCTTTTAATATTTTTCAGCACTTCCGGATCAGCAGATTGAATTGCAAAGCCAATCAACCAAGAATCCTTTAAATATGCAGCCGTACGGATAATTCGTTCTGGATTATTCTTTCCCGCAGAAGCGCCAATCAAAACAGGCCAGTGTTTATCTTCCTGAAGCTCTGCAATATACTGCGCAGTAAGAACATCTTCATTGTACATACCGAAATTAAGATCAGTAATAATCAATTCATCGATATTCCTAACCCTCTCTCCAATATATATTAATTCTTCTCTTGTCCGCTGGGAGGAAAAATGCCTTATTTTGCTTTTGATTTTCAGGCCATCTGCACAGAAAGAGCAGCTGAATGGACAACCGCGAGTAGTTTCAATCATCGGAGCTAGTGGAAAATCAAAAAACTCATCAAGAAGCCCAGTTAAATAAGGTGATGGGATTGTATCAAGTTCGTTGATCTGTTTAAACGGCCCAGTAACCAGTTTCTCTCCAATCAAATAACTACAATTATTAATGGGTTCTTCACACTCTTTTATTGCGGTAACATCAAAATCATGCTTTTGCAAAGTCTGAAGAAGAGCAGCAAAACCGATCTCTCCTTCAAACTCCAAATAAAAATCAATATCCGGATATTGCTTGAGAAACCGGGTTTTTTCCTCTGGTAAAATAGGAAAATTGGGACCACCAAATATTGAAACTAGTTCAGGATTAATCTTTTTAGCCAAATGGTTTAATTTATAGCCAAGATTCAGGTTCCAGGAATAATTGGACAGTGCCAGGACCAATGGAGGTCTATCGATGATTGCCTTAGCTAACATTTCTGGAAATTTAAATAATTGAAAGTTGAAATCAGAGCCAAATAATTTCTTTGCGTAGCTTAACACAAATGAAGTTCCTAAAGGGAAAGTAGGTGCATTGAAACCATTAGCAGTGTGAGTTAAATCCGCAAAATAAATAGCATTATTCATATTCTATATTTCGGAAGGGCTTTCAATGTAATACGTAATATGGATTTGTTTTTTCAGGGAGATACACCTTGCGCAGCTCAATGCCTAATCAAAAACCGCTTTCTTAATAGAGGGTTTGTCCGTAATGAATATTTCTTGAGTATAATTCATTAGTCTATTATTTGTGATGTTTTAGAAAAGTTTCAACGTCCTTTGTCGTCTTTACTATGTAATTATCCACCACACTACTATTATTTTCTTCAGGCGCCCAAGGAGCAAATATAGTATCGGTTCTACTAAAGGGACCATTCGTAACTTCGTGAAAGACCGCTGAATCAGATTTCACAAATGGAGCATGGTAGATTGCATCTGGAATTCTGTAATAAAAAATCCTGCCGGATGCATAGTCACCCATCTGTATGACCTCGACAACCTTTCCATCTTCATCAAATATCACGACATCCAACAAGCCTTCAACAATATGAAATGATTCGCTCTTGCCGGAATGCTTGTGAGGCCTGATGTAGCCTTTTCCAGTAAGAACTATAATCATTTCATGAAGCTTATCTGCAATGTCTCCATGAGCAGATAGCCTAACTCTATTTCTAATATTTGAAGCTGATTTAGATTTTAAAAATTCTGTCACGTTGCGATCAACTTTAACAACCGGTCCATCAGCCACAAATACTTCATCATTAGATTTTTTAATATTATTCTCTGCTGTCATTTTTTGCAAAACACTAAACAGGAAACCATATTAAGAATATCAACTAATGTCTTAAAACGTAACATTTGACTGCTGCCATAAGCCTCTTTATTCATCGAAAACGGAATTTGCAAATAGTCAGTTTTTTTTCGTAATAGTCTAGTTACTACTTCAACTTGATAAGTACAGCCAACTAAACGCAAGTCAGCAAGGTCACGCACACAAGACACAGGGTATATGGGAATTCCATGGAAATCTAAAATTTTAAAACCAGTTGTGATCACCATACTGATATTAAACATATGCGATAACAAATAACGGTGAAATAGTCTTGCATGCATCTTATTATTTCTATAGCCAAGTATAAGTTCACTTGCACCCACTGCCCTGAATAATTTCCTTAGTGTATCATAAGAGATCTCATGATCACCTGTTAAGACAACTAAATTATTGTAAGTTGCTTTATTTAAGCCCTCATTAAACACCTTCCCAAGACCAAGTGGAGTAGTATGGTGTATTACCTGAATCTCTGACCTTCCCGAAGCTTTTTCTTCCATTATATCAGCCGTACTATCACTACTACCATCATTGACTAAGAGGATCTCATAATTATCAAGTAATTCATCCGCTGCCGCGAGTGTTTCTTCTACAGTAATTCCAATTAAAGTCTCTTCATTCAAAGCTGGAATAACTATGGTTAACTCTTTTTTATTTTCTTTTCCCATTATCAGAAGACTTTAATCATTCCTTAATCGGTATCATTGATATTCAACATTGCTCTTCCTGCAATTCTCCCGGAACGCATATCATCGATAGCTTCATTAATCTGTGCAAGTGAGTATCGTGCAGTGATAGAGCCCTTTAATCGTAAGATCCCTGCATTAATTAATTTGATATAATTCGGTATATCAATATCTGGTTGGGCTTCACCACCGTGAGACCCTGTTAGTTCTTTCCCAAAATGCAATGGTAGTGTAAATATTTTCGCTTCATTCCCTTTACCTGGTACACCTACTAAAATTGTCCTACCTCTCTGTTTTGTCAATTCATATGCACGATGAATGATTTCAGTATCACCGGTATTATCAACGACTACATCAGCTCCATCTTTCCCCAATATTTGAGAAATTTCATCTTCTGGCCTTGTTTTTTTTGCATTAATAGTATGAGTTGCTCCCATATCTCTGGCAAGATCCAGCTTTTTATCAAACAAATCAATGGCAATGATTGGATAAGCTGAAACCAATGCTGCTCCCTGAACTATATTAAGTCCAACACCTCCTGCTCCCCAAACAACAATTGATTCACCCATTTTCATTTTTGCATTGTTATTAATTACCCCTAGGCCTGTTGTAACTGCGCAACCCATCAGTGCACCAATCTCAGAATCAAAATCATCTGGTATAGTTGTAAGGCGGTTTTCAGAGACCACTGCAAATTCATTAAAAGTAGTAACCCAGCCAGCATTAATTGTTCCAAATCTATTAGAATGATAGATAGGTGCCTGTGATTGAATACCGGTACCTTTCCTCCAATGCATCACCACTCTATCCCCATCTTTGACAGTAGTAACGCCATCACCACAGTCAACCACAATCCCTGTTCCTTCATGACCTAATAAATGAGGCATATATGGATCAGGCCCCTTAACTCCGTCTATCTCGCCTAATTGAGACCCACAAATACTACTTGAATAAGTTTTAACTAAAACCTGCCCATATTGTAATTTAGCAGGCAACTCTACATCGTCTATTACCAAAGGCATATTATGCTCTACTAATATTGCTGCTTTCATTGTGTTCTTCATTTTTTATGATAGACCATTTCTAATTTTTTTTAAGAAATCCATATAGCTTTTGACTAAATATTCCTGCATTTGATAATATTTTACCCTTTGTTGAACAAAAATATTTACCATCTCTTTCTAACAAAAAACCACGTAATACTAATAAATCCAATCTGGTTTTTACTATGTCCTGCTTAGAATAAGGTTTCTCTAACTC
>ENA-OREN01004078-OREN01004078.1-marine-metagenome-genome-assembly--contig:-NODE-4078-length-13014-cov-7.070418_pt1 | contig 13014 bp, 16 predicted proteins | sample MGYA00248624_ERZ508555 | MGnify/ENA primary metagenome ERZ508555 (study PRJEB26222, sample SAMN06267773) | marine metagenome | isolation source: Saanich Inlet, British Columbia, Canada | place...
CTCATCAAAGACGGCGATCGTGTTGCAATCCTTTCAGACATCCTCGGCTCCGAAGATCATTTAGGAGATATGGATTTTAAAGTGGCGGGAACAACCAATGGTATCACCGCATTGCAAATGGACATAAAAGTCACGGGACTTGACCGTGACCTGATGAAAACAGCTCTTCAGCAGGCTAAAGAGGGGCGTTTGCATATTCTTGGTGAAATGGACAAAGCGCTATCAACTCACCGCACTGAAATAAACCAACACGCACCGAGAATTGTCACACTCACGGTACCCAAAGACAAGATTCGGGATGTCATAGGGCCTGGCGGTAAAGTCATTCGTGAGATTATCGACAAGACGGGAGTTTCGATCGACATCAATGACGATGGTCTGGTTTCCATCGCTTCAGCGGATGCCGAAGCGGCAGCAAAAGCGGTAGAGTTTGTTGAGAACCTTACCCAGGAAGTTGAAGTTGGGAAAATTTATCTCGGCAAAGTGAAAAAGATCGTCGACTTCGGTGCCTTTGTAGAAATTTTTCCAGGTACCGATGGACTGGTTCACATCTCTCAAATCTGTGATCGTCGCATTAAAAGTGTAAGCGATGAGATTCAGGAAGGCGATGAGATCAAGGTCAAAGTCATCGATGTAGATCAGCAGGGTAAAGTTAAGCTAAGCAGAAAAGAAGCCCTGAAAGATGCGGTAGAAGCTGCAGCCCCTACTGCTACCTAAAAAGAAAAGTATTACTAAACGGGAGAGGCTTCACAGCCTCTCCCTTTTTTTTCCTGTAACTTTATAATCCCCCCTGGTGAGGTTTTAAAGACTAACTAAACTCCCCTTCCCTGACTCTTCTCACCAGTTCTTCAACGAACAGCTCTAGGTATTGTGGCGAGGCGGCGGAAGTATGCGGTTGGATGAGGACATTGCCCAACCCCCATAGCCTGGAAAATTCAGACAAAGGTTCTTTGCCAAACACATCCAGATACGCTCCGGTAATTTCTCCGCCTTGCAAGGCTTCTACTAAATCAGATTCTTTATAAATATTCCCACGTCCCACATTATAAAAAAACGAAGTCTTCCGCATGTTTTTAAAATGGATGGACTGTAGGATTTCATAGGTCTCCGACCCACCGGGCAGTGCACAAATTAAATGATCGGTTTCGGGTAGTGCTGACTCCCATTTATCGCGAGTCAATATTTCATCTTCTTCATCAAAATAATTGGGCCTCGCCATTTCAGTACGTTTGATTCCTGTAATCTGGCAACCGAAGGGTTTTAATAGGCTGCCCAAAGCATTGCCAATTTTACCAAAACCTAAAATAGTAACCCGAGCCTTATAAAGAGACTGCTGCTTTTTTGAAATTTTTATACGCGCCCATTTTTTCTTCCCTTGCATCTTCATAGATAATGGAAACGCTTTCAGGAAATGCAGCATCGCGCCAATAACGCTTTCCGCCATCATCGGCCCATGAAATCCGCCAAACGAAAGTTTTAAACTCGCAGGTGGCTGCCAGGGAATCCAGTCATTTCCAGCTGCAGGTGTGGCAATGAGTTTTAGCTTCGGTGCATTTTCCAGCCACCCCTCCTTGAAAACCCAAACGATCACGGCATCTGCTTCCGGCAACTTATCTTTAAACTCCTTTGAGTTTAAGCACACCTGCACCGCTGTTTCTGGAAAATGAGACTGAAGCAGAGCCTTATGCTCGGGTTTGAAGTTCCAGGCATCCACATGCGGGTGCGTTAAATAAACCAGAATTTTGTTATATTGAGTTTGTCCCATAGATAGTTGGAAGTTGAAAGGCGGCAGTTTCCTCGGCCCGGTTTTAGTAGAATCGGGCTGGTAACTTTTAATTTTAAAAGGAGGAAAATGCCATGAGAAGAAACTATCACATTCTAGGCAAGGATCACACAGAAGAGTTATCCGAGTATTTAAGTCGAGATGGTCAGTTGTTACTGCCACTGGTAGAGCTTTTAGAGACCGCTGAAATAGCAGTGGATGAGTTGATTGATATTGCAGGCCGAAGCACGATTGAAGCGGTTCTGAAGATTTTGGCACAAGGGGTTGCCGGAGCCAAACACCAAGGGAAACGCAGAGGCAAGGTCGGTTGGCATAGATCACAAACGGGTGTTGTCAGTTTATCGGACCGTAAGCTGATGGCGAAACATCCTCGTATTGCCGTAAAGGAAAAGAGGTCGTATTGACAAATATAAAAACTTAGCTTAAAACTATACTAAAATATAGTAAAAATTAAATTTTCTATTCATTCTTCATAGCTTTTCAGACTTGTTAAGGGATAAATAATGAGACGAGAACAATTAGTAGAAAAGATCGCATACAAAATGAAAGTTACGAAGAAAGACGCAGACACTTACCTTACCGCTTTTCTAGATTCCATTATGGATACTCTAGCTAAGGACCGACGTGTGGTGGTGCAAGGATTTGGATCTTTTAAGATTAATGAATACAAAGCCCGTGTAGCAAAAAAGCCGTTGACGGGAGAAGTGATTCATTTGCCAGTTCGACGCAAACCGAGTTTTCATGCAGGCAAGGAATTACGTGAACGGGTCAATAAGGAGATGGCGTTAATGCACGAAGCCGAAGATTTGATCCGTTGTCTAACGGGACGGCGCGATCGTATTCGCTGCTATGGGCCTCATGTTCCAGAAAACGCATTCGAAGCGACCATGGGCTAAATTACTTTGTTGTGCTACAATGCATTTTAGTAAATCAGATTGACAGTTCAACAAAGTAAAGGAACCTTGGCATGACCGACACCCGGGATACCTGCAGCAAATGCGGAGAAAAAAGTATTCTTAAAGGCGACATCGGCCTCAGAAACAGTAAAACAATGGATCTGGTGGTGGTTGTCCGTCAGGATCACGGTATAGAAAAAAACGTCCCGTTACAGCCTAGTGTCTGTGGCAGATGCGGCTTTGTTGATCTGTTTGTAAAAGACCCTACTCATTTGAGAATCAGCACACAGGACAAACCCATCAATCCAGACTTCAAGCAACGTCCGTTGCTGGAATCGGATTTCTAATAGCCTCCCCTCTAAATAACTCCCATAAAGGGTTTTTTTTTCATATATTATCCTTGTAGGATTATTGAATTTACGCAAGAATAGTACCCGAGTCTGGATTTTCCTGTTTTTCTATAGCTAACACTATTTGACAACACCTTCTATGACAAAACCGGCTAAAGACGAAATCCATTACATTCTTTTAAAGCTTCACTCCCTTACGGGGATTGTTCCAGTCGGAGCATTTCTTGTTATCCATTTATCTATTAATTCCTTGCGAACGGTTGGAGTCTGGCCTTTTCAGTTGGCCATCGATGCTCTCAACAATTTGCCTTTCCTGATACTGATCGAAATTGGCTTCATTTATATTCCGTTGCTATTTCATTCACTAATGGGCTTTTATATTATTCATGTTGGCAAAACCAATATGTTCCGTTACCGATATCAGCGCAATTGGCTTTACACGATGCAGCGTGTAACAGGAGCCATAACATTTCTATTCCTGATTTATCATATGGGAACGACAGTCGGTGCGAAGTTGTGGGAGGGCAAACACCATTTTGAGGCCGCGCCCTTTTTAATAGATATTCTCAACGGAGAATTTCAGACCTGGCAGGGAATTGTGGTTTACACCATAGGCATTGTCTCAGCGACTTTTCATTTCAGCAACGGGGTTTGGGGATTTTGTGTCTCTTGGGGAATCCTGATTGGGAAAAATGCGCAACGGAACGGCGCGATCGTATTCGCTGCTATGGGCCTAGGGTTAACATTTCTCGGTCTCGCAACAGTTCTCGAATTCAACATGAATCCAATTCCCGTTGAAGCAACGGTAGCAGGTTAACATTATGATGAACCGCAAGAAAAAAATTGTAATCATAGGTGGCGGACTTGCCGGGCTGGCCTTGGCCATGAAGTTTTGCGAGCGCAATGGGGAAGTCACCGTTGTATCCTATCAATCTCTAAAACGGTCGCACTCCGTTTGCGCACAAGGTGGAATCAATGCTGCCATCGATGCAAAAAACGAAGGCGATTCTCCAGAAAAACATTTTTACGACACAATCAAAGGGGGCGACTTTCTAGCGCATCAACCTTTGGTTCGCGACATGTGCTATCAGGCACCTGCCATAATTCATTTGATGGACCGCATGGGCGTTGCCTTTAACCGCACGGGTGAAGGGCATCTCGATTTTCGTCGGTTCGGCGGCACTCTTTACAACCGCACGGCTTTTGCGGGAGCTACCACCGGACAACAACTGGTCTACGCTCTCGATGAACAGGTGCGGCGCAACATCCATGATGGAAACGCGACAGCCTTAGAATGGCACGAATATCTGGGTGCGGTGCTCGACTCGGATGGCATTTGTCGAGGAGCCGTGATTCATGACTTGAAAACCGATGAAATTTATACCCTACAAGCCGATGCTGTAGTTCTTGCTACTGGCGGGCCCGGTCAGGTTTATGGCCGCTCCACCAACTCGGTGGTCAATACCGGTGCGGCGGCTACCACCGCCTATTTACAGGGAGCTAAATATGCCAATGGAGAGTTTATCCAGATTCATCCGACCGCTATTCCCGGACAAGACAAACTAAGATTGATGAGTGAATCGGCTCGTGGCGAAGGCGGAAGAGTTTGGGTGCCACGAAAGGTGGATGACAAACGCGATCCGAAAAAAATCCCCGAAAACGAACGGTTTTATTTTCTCGAAGAAAAATATCCTCTATTTAAAAATCTGGTTCCCAGAGATGTTGCAAGCCGTGAAATTTATGACATCGTTTATAACCAGAACATGGGTGTCGATGGCGACCCGATGGTCTACCTCGATCTGACACATAAATCGAGAGAGTTTCTTGATAACCGACTCGGCGGAATCATGGATATCTACACCAAGTTCACCGGTGTCGATCCGCGTGACCATCCAATGAAAATTTTTCCGGCAGTGCATTATTCCATGGGAGGACTATGGACCGATTATGGCCCTGACCAAAATGGTTTGATCGATCACGGCTCACCTCGCAATCAGATGACTTCCATCACAGGCCTTTTTGCGGCAGGTGAAGCCGACTACCAGTATCACGGTGCTAATAGGCTCGGAGCTAATTCACTCCTGAGCTGTATCTATACAGGACTGATGATGGCACGAGGGATTATGAATTACACCGACTCACTGGAAAAATCAGTCGACGACATCCCCTCTACCGTATTCGATGATGCGCGCAATCACTGGAAAACCCGCTTCAAAGAAATCAAGAAAATGAGCGGTCGTGAAAACCCCTACAAATTACATCAGGAGCTAGGGGAGATCATGCTGGCCAATGTGCTCATCGTGCGCGACAACAAATCTCTTGAAAAAGCGACCGATGAAATCAACGATATTGAGATGCGTTTCAAAGATGTGAAATGTGTAGATACGAGTGACTGGGCGAACCCTTCTCCGAGTTTCATCAACCAACTATTTTGCATGATCCATCTATCCAAAATCATCACCAAAGGCGCTTTACTGCGTGACGAGTTTCGCGGTAGCCATTACAAACCCGATTTCGATTTGACTCAGCCGAAGGATTTTGACCCTCACGAATATATAGAATACCTCGAGCAAAAACAGTATGGAGATATTTCAGAAGATAAGTTTCCAGTAGGTCATCTCGATTATATGAAACGTTTCGAAGAGAACAATATTAAATGGTTAAAAACCACAGTGGCACAGTTCAAAGACAATCAACCGGACATTACTTATGATGAAGTTGACACTTCATTAATAACACCACGACCGAGAAAATATGATTGAGGCGGCGAACTGCCGCAAGTAAAGGTCGTCACCAAAAAAAAGGCGTGGCCTTGCCGCTAGCGGCAAAGTCATTCATAAAACCATGACAGATAAAAAAATTACATTTAAGATCAAACGACAGGACAAGCCGGGTTCGCCATCTTACTGGCAGAACTTTCAAGTGCCGCATAAGCCGTTTGCAAATATCATTTCCTGTCTTATGGAAATCCAGAAAGACCCGACCACCAAGGCAGGCAAAACAGTTGCCCCAGTCACTTGGGATTGCAATTGCCTCGAGGAGGTTTGCGGCTCATGCACCATGGTCATCAATGGGAAAGTTAGGCAGGCTTGCACCGCACTTGTAGATAATCTTGAGCAGCCCATTGCCCTGGAACCCATGTCAAAGTTTCCTGTCGTACGCGATTTACAAGTCAACCGCAGCCGAATGTTTGAAAACCTGAAAAAGGTCAAAGCATGGATTGATATCGATGGGTCCCATGATATCGGAGAAGGAGCTATAATGCCGGACTCCGATCGCGCTAAACGCTATGTCATGTCCGAATGCATGACTTGCGGTTGTTGTCTGGAGGCTTGCCCGCAATTCAGCCTGAACAATTCGTTCATGGGAGCTGCAACTTTCAATCAGGTCAGACTTTTCAACCTGCATCCAGCAGGGAGCATGAACAAAGAGGAACGACTCGATGCGATTATGGGAGAAGGCGGAATCACCGATTGTGGCAATGCGCAGGTTTGCGTTGAGGTATGCCCCAAAAATATACCCTTGACGGAATCCATTGCCGATATTGGCCGCCAAACCAGTTGGCAGTTTATAAAAAACCTCCTTGTAAAATAGCTGAAGGTATTTTTTATTTAAAACCTCGCAACAGTTTGCTATGATTTGTCATTGCATAATATTTTAAGATAGCACTACCTTAAAGGGAAAATAAAAATGAAAGTCTCACTCGCAAGTGCAATGGGTACCTGTTTCGGAGTTCAGGATGCCATCAATCTCGCCATGTCCCCCGAATTCAACAATGATTTAACTATTGTGGGGCAACTGGTTCACAATCCACAAGTCAGTGATTCCTTAAAACAAAACGGCGTATCCCTGGTACCCGGAATTGAAGATATAGACAAGATTAAAACTAAAAAAGTAATGATCACAGCCCATGGCGCCGCTGAAAAGACGAAACAACGACTCCACGATGCAGGATTCATTGTTTTTGACGCTAGTTGTCCCTTGGTGATGAGAGTACATCAAACGATAAAATCGTTGGTCACCAAAGGTTATTTTCCTGTGGTGATCGGACAAAAAGACCATGTGGAAGTTAAAGGCATTGTTGGCGATTTGGATGACCATCTAGTAATCAATAGCGAAGAAGATTTTCCTAAGATTAAAAAGTCCGGAAATCGCAAATTGGGAATCGTAACCCAAACCACACAGCAAAGAGATAAAGTAGAAGCCTTGGTTGAGAAAGTTCGTGCTCTTGATTACGTAGATGAGGTGTCTTTTGTAAATACCATCTGTCAGCCTACCCATGATCGGCAGGTAGCGGTGCATGAATTGGCAGATCAGGTAGACCTTATGATTGTTATTGGAGGTTACAACTCATCCAACACAAAGAAGCTAGTCCATGTTTGTGGCGAAAAAGGAATCGAAGCCCATCATATCGAATCATTTGACCAGTTGCATAAGAACTGGTTCGTTAACAAACAACATGTCGGGATAACGGCTGGCACAAGCACTCCTGAAAATGTCATCAATGAAGTGCACACAAAAATTCTGGAAATTGCCGAAGAAGCAGAAGGCCAGGTTTCACTCACCTCTTGAAAAATTTTCAACAATAAATGCCCGACCCGCAAGCATGTAGGCTTCCCAAACTTTCTATTTCCCTAACTCCTATAAGTGCAAAAACGAGCTTTATGTAATATGGACGATTGGACTTACTGCCAGCAAACTCTTCCCAAAGTCAGCAGAACCTTTGCTCTGAACATCAAGACCTTGCAAGGTGAACGGCATCGTAGCGTATTAATCGCATACCTTTTTTGCCGAACCGTTGACACCGTTGAAGATGCAGCGGAACTGGACCCCAAAATTAAAATCAAACTGCTCCTAGAGTTTTCACGTTTGATAGAAAACCGGGAATACCGCTTCGACCATATAGATTCATGGTTAGAGGATTGCGCCACCGTTGATGGCAGCACAAACGATTTGGACCTGCTAAGAAACATCAAACGCGTATTCAATGTTTTCGATTCACTGAAAAGTAATTACCAGGATCAGATCATTCCTGCTGTCTCAAAAATGGCAAAAGGAATGGCCCATTTTCAAGGCCGTTTTCAGTTTGGAGAAATCACGCCCTTGGAAAACGAAGAAGACTTGGAAGAGTATTGTTACTTCGTAGCCGGAGTTGTAGGCGAAATGTTGTGCGATCTCTTCCTTCAGAAAATGACCACACTCCCCGAATCGGCTCGAAGAATAATGAAAGAAAATGCGGTGTCTTTTGGACTTGGATTGCAAATGACCAATATATCAAAAGACGTAATGGCAGATCGTGAACGAGGCTGGTCCTATATTCCGCAAAGTTTGATCGCCGCGAATGGCCTTACTGTTGATGAGTTCCATTCCGGGAAATCGGTTGAGAAAAATCTACAAATACTGGAAAAACTGCTTTTCAAAACCAACGGGCATTTGCATGATGCGCTAAAGTTTATCCTCGCTATACCTAGAACCGAATTGTCCTTGCGCCTGTTTTGCATTTGGCCTTTGTGGATGGCCATGAAAACCGTTGCCGCACTTCATAACAACCCGGCCTTGTTAAGCTCGAGTGCTCCTGTTAAAATTTCACGAAGTCAGGTAAAAAGAATTTTATTCACAACTCCTTTGATTGCGTGGTCCAATTTTATTCTTAAAAACTCATTTGATAATATTCTTAAAGAATTTAAAAGCCCTCCAGAATTCGACCTGAAAAGCTTGCATCAAAGGTTGGCTAAAATTTCATTGGACAACGTTTCTCCTAACATTCAAACCACCTAGGCTACTATGTCTGTAAAAGAAAGATTCATTGATAATCAGAACGGCTCGATAAGCGATTCAAAAACCCAGTTGATGTGGATGAAAGAAGACGGTTGGCAAACACAAGAAAAATGGTTCACATGGGATGAAGCATTAGACCTGGTTCATTACTTTAATGGTTTAAAGTTCTGTAGTTTTCAGGACTGGAGAATGCCTAGCCACGAGGAAATCGTAACTATCTACGGTGAAGAAGTATCCAATCAGGATAAATATGGAAAAGAGACTCACTTATTTCCGGTTTTTCCTTCCGGCGGACAGGCAACGGTATGGCTAAAAGGGGAATCTGGACAAGAGGGCACTTTGTTTGACTTTAAAAACAAAGAATTTCGTCCCTTATATAAAAGTAAAAGTGGCCGTATGTCCGTTCGTTTGGTTCGGGGCGAGATGCTGAAATAGAGCGACCTGGCTCCAAAAAATGAACCTTTTGGCCTTTAACGCCATCTTATTCTAAACTTACTTGGGAGTTAAGCTTGACTAAAAAACGTCTCATCACAATCGCAGGAGGGCTCTGGTGCATCATAGGCCTTTTTCTTGTTGTCCGTGGATTTGGCCTGTACCAACTCGCAGAAATGGAACAACACGCCACAGAAATAGCGATCACCATCTCCGGAATTGTAGCAGGCTTGATCGGTCTGGTTAAAGGACGGTTTGTTCTGAGTAAAACAGCCCGCCGAAATAAAACCCGCATTCACAATCTGGAAGATCCTGTAAGCCTGCATCACATTTTTTCCAAACCTTTTTATTTTTTGATCCCAATGATGATGGGAGTCGGAATACTGCTTCGGTCTTTCAACGAATACCTTGGCGGTTATATAGTTGTCGCTGCTATTTATTGCGGCATAGGCATGGCATTAATTGTATCCAGCCGGATTTACTGGTTTTCGGATGCTGAAACTCTCGAACCTGAAAACCCATAAAAAACAAACCTAAAAATGAAAAATTTTTTCCTTACTCTTCATATGATTTCAATGTGTCTGGTCATCGGCACCTTGTTCCTACAATCTCTCACCGTAGTTTTTCGACTGCGCCTGAAATCAGCTGAAGAAGCAAAAGGACTCGAAAAAACCCAGTCTCGAATACACAAATTCATTTATTACCCAATACTCGGTGTCACTTTGATATCCGGTATCGTTCTCGCCGTCAAAACCGGAGCCTTCTCGGAAGGGAAATGGCTTCACTGGAAAATAGGGCTCCTGATAATTCTGATTGCGTTAGGTGTTCAAAATGGAAAACAAATTAAAGAAGCTGTTCTTCCAAAAAAATACGCGATGATGGTTCATATCGCTATTTTCATCGTAGGCGCCTTTATGATTTATCTCGCCACCATCAAACCCTTTTAATGGACATCCTGTTCACACTCGTCGCCAGTGTTGTTTTGATCATCGGCTTTCTCGTCGTCTGCCGTGTTGTTGATGAAGAAGAAGATGAAGAAGAATCTGGCGATGGCACCGATAGCCCCTGAACAAACGCGTAAAAAATTTAAGCTCTTAGCAAAACAAGCAGCGGGATGCCGCCTTTGCCCTGCCCTCGCTGACCAACCCGCAATATTAAGTTCTGCCAACGGCAATCTGAATGCAAAAATCGTTTTCGTAGCTGAAGCCCCCGGCCGTTTTGGTGCAGGTCGTACCGGAATCCCATTCCATGGCGACAAGTCGGGTGACAATTTCGAAACACTTTTGAAGCATATTGGCCTGACTCGAGCTGAGGTGTTTATCACCAATGCCGCGTTGTGCAATCCCTTGGAAAAGGGAAATAACCGAAGACCCAAAACAAGTGAAATTAAAAACTGCTCCTCATTTTTAAAAGAAACTCTCGCCCTTATTGGTCCGCAAGTAGTCGTGACACTCGGCTCCGTAGGCCTGCAGGCACTCAACCTCATTTTAGAAACCCGGTATCAACTCAAAGAAAATGTTGCTCAACCGCTCACCACACCCGGCTTTATCCTGTTCCCCTTGTATCACCCCAGTCCACGTGTTACCAACTGGATGCGCCCTCTTGCCCAACAAAAAAAAGACTTCAAAAAAATCCCCCAACGAGCCGCCGGTGGCAAAATATCAAAATCTAGAATAATAACTATTGCAAAATAGCTTCTTCAAATAGGGCTATTTCTAGATGCTTTAAAATAAAAGTTTCTGCGAGCTAGTTTGACCTATCGCCACCTCGCTAGATGGAGGGGTTGACAAAGGGATGGAGCGATTTTATATATTTGTAAGGAATAGGAGGTGAACCATGTATTACAACAATAATTTACCTGACAATATTTTTGCAAGAGGCCATCGCAACCTCACTTTGGGGACCGTTCTTCTAGGTGGCTTCTTATTTCTTCTCGCTATTATGATTTTTACCTATCCTGCATTGATCGCTTACTTCATTGCGGCCATGATTTTGCTCGCGGGTTTGTCCGTTCTTGCTATCAGTTGGAAACTTTGGCGATTTAGAAATGAGATTACAAAACTGGATAAAGATTATTCTATTCACTACAAATCACCCAGAACCAGCCAAACCCATTTCAGGTGATAAGGAATAAAGAATGAAGTACAGCCACATTAAAGGCATTGAAAAAGACTGGAGCCGAATCACTCTGGGTTGCTGGCAAATTGCACCTAGCGGTGGATGGGGAGATATTTGCTCGGGAAAAGACGCAGAAAAAGTGGTGCGTACAGCACTTGATCAGGGAATCACTGCATTCGACACCGCAGAAGGTTACGGAGATGGAGAATCAGAACGCCGTCTCGGCAAAGCATTAGGGTCGCAAAAAGATTCGGCAATCATCATTTCGAAAATCTGGCCCGAAGCCGGTCAAACACTCAAAGACTATCAGAAAGCCCTCGACAATTCCCTTAAAGCTTTGGGCAGAGATTATGTTGACCTCTACCTGATACACTGGCCGGGAAATTATTTTAACAGTCCCGAGAAAAGCAACCTCCTAACCGAGCATATGCTGGCTCTCAAGCAAAGTGGCAAAGCATCTACCATCGGGCTTTCTAATTTTAGAGTAGGTGATATCAAATTAATTGGCAACAACATCAAGGAATTCTCCCTCAACGAAGTACCCTACAGCTTGCTAGATCGCAGTTATGAAGGCGAAACACTATCCCTTTGCAAAAAAACCGATATGCAGTACATGGCCTTTTCGCCAACGGCGCAGGGGCTCCTTGCCCGTCCCATGAAAACAGAAGATCTTGAAATGCCGACTCGAAAAATGCACCACCTTTTCCAATCTACCATCTATCCAAAGGCAAAAGAAGTTTGGGAAACCGTTCGCATCATCGCCAACGAGTTAGACTGTAATCCTATCGAGGTTGCTGTTGCCTGGGTTCTCAAACAAGAAAATATTTTCACAGCCATTGTTGGCTCGCGAAAACCCGAACAGGTAGAAGAGTTTGCCCCGGCAGGTGATCTAGAATTGAGTCAGGAACATCTGGCCCGTTTAACCGAAGCCAGTAACGCTTTTCCCGCTGTGAAAGTTGGTGATTGAAAATTTCCTCCTTCCCCTGTTCCCCATAAACCCTTATTATTGAATCATGAACGATAATGAAGAAAAATGGGAAGATCCCTTTGAGGAGAATGGCCTGACACTCGGCCCTGAAGAAACTCTCCAGAGAGAAATCGAAAAATCGAAATCCCTTAAGATTGATCGACTGCGGTTGAAAGACGAAATCGAAAAGCTTAAAGAACAAAAGGAAAAACTACAAGAAAAGATCAATCAACTCCATAAAAGGGTCAATGCTTTGATTAATGAGGGCCCAAATACTCAGCCTGAAGCTCCTACCATAAAAAAGAATGAATTAATCCCTTTCCTAATCGCCCTTTCGCTATTTTCCGCGCTGCTCTTCCTTTTTCGTAACTAATCCAGCGTGACACTAGACTGCCTTTCTTATGAAATATATGGACTATGAGATGTGGCCCAATAGGTAATTATAATTTATAGCAGAATACTAATTCCGGAAGATTGGTAGCAATAGTCATACAAGAATTGCCCCGACCTATTCCTATCGGGCGTGGCCCGATGGAATTTTTGATGTTTTTCTGCTAAAATTCATTGTAAGTGAAGAAATAGTTGAATCTTTGTTCTCTATTTTTCCATCCAATAAACATACGCCCTAATAGGGAACCGGATAGTTGTGACCCGAGAAATATCAACCAATGTATTGAGAGGAAAAACCAA
>ENA-OREN01004079-OREN01004079.1-marine-metagenome-genome-assembly--contig:-NODE-4079-length-13011-cov-5.139864_pt1 | contig 13011 bp, 12 predicted proteins | sample MGYA00248624_ERZ508555 | MGnify/ENA primary metagenome ERZ508555 (study PRJEB26222, sample SAMN06267773) | marine metagenome | isolation source: Saanich Inlet, British Columbia, Canada | place...
GTCAGATGCGGAAGCAAGCAGCCATAAGCATTTGTACTCATGTGCCGTGGGGTTGCCTGGTTGGAGCTAACTGCCTGGGAAGTCCAACGGAAAGGAAATCGAAATAAAGTGCACGGCCGTTTTCGCTAATTAAGGGAAGATATGTCATATATAGTTCTCTCGAGAAGGTATCGACCAAAAGCATTTGATGAAATTGTCGGGCAAAAACATGTGGTTACCACATTGGTAAACGCACTTCAATCAGACCGTGTTGCCCATGCTTATTTGTTTGCCGGCCCCAGAGGGGTAGGCAAAACATCTATGGCAAGAATACTCTCCAAAGCCCTCAATTGTCAAAAAGGAACCACCGACACCCCTTGTAATAAATGCTCCACCTGTAATAGTATCACAAACGGAAATGATATTGACGTCCTGGAAATAGACGGAGCTTCCAATCGTGGTATAGATGAAATAAGAAATATCAGACAGAATGTGGGATATGCCCCTGCCGTTTCAAAACATAAAATTTACATTATCGATGAGGTGCACATGTTAACGAAGGAAGCGTTCAATGCACTCTTGAAAACGCTGGAAGAACCACCTGCACATGTAAAATTTATCTTTGCCACAACCTCGCCAAGCCGTGTGCCCGACACGGTTCAGTCTCGCTGCCAGAGATTTGATTTCAAAAATATATCAATAGCTGACATCAGTGACAGGCTGTCACAGATTTGCAAAGCCGAGAATATTGCTGCAGAGAAAGAGGTGCTTCAATCCATAGCGAAATATGCCAGGGGAGGATTGAGAGATTCCGAATCAATTTTAGACCAGCTTGCTTCCTTTTGTCATGAAAAAATAACGTTAAGAGACGTTTACGATATTTTTGGAGTCGTCAGCGAAGAGAAACTCTCAAGTTTAATTAATAGCTTTATTGAAAAAAATCCTGAATCCTCTATAGTAATATTTCATGATATCATCGATAGCGGAAAGGATATAGAGGGTTTTATTGACCAATTACTCCTTTATCTCCGCGATTTGCTCCTTGTTTCAGTGCGTAAAAAGGAACGTGATACTATAGAGACGGTATCAGGAGATATTGATCTCTTAAGAATGCAATCCTCATCATTTTCTCCTGATACTCTGATGTATATGTTTCAGATAATTTCTGAAGCTAAAACAAAAACACGGGATTTACTCCAACAGAAGATTTATCTGGAAGTTTTATTTGTAAAACTTGCTACCATGGAAGAATTAAGGCCATTAAGCTCCGTTTTAGATAAAATAGAAGGAATGAAAAAGATGTTCGAAGGTAACGAGGGGAATGTAGACAAAGTAGTATCCATAAGAGATGCAGATGTTAGAGTACCGGTAAAACCTGGGATACCAGAAAAACCTTCTCATGATTATGTCGCTTTGAATAAAAAGGTAAATCCTGATAACAGTTTTGCTGATACCTGGAAAAAAGTTATGATAGAGATCCTTGCAAAAAAAAAGACAACCTGGGCCCTATTACAGAATGCAAGGGTATTAAACATTGACGATAATGAAGCGATTGTAGAAGTCCCAAAAAATTACCTTATTCATAAAGAAAGGCTTGAAAAACCTGAAGAAAAGCGGATAATTGACGGTTGTCTGAAAAAAGTAACAGGAAAGAAGATTCGTGTTAGATTTGTTGTCTCAAAAAATGATATTAAGGTAGTTGATAATAAGAGAAGCAGTCATGGAGTAGTACAAGAAGGAAAAAACAAAAAATCGGATGATGATATAAAAAATGAGCCTATGGTAAAGAAAGCTATCGAGTTTTTTGATGGGTCAATTGTTAATGTAAGGGAGGAAAAGGGATGAAGGGAATGGGTAACATGGGCAACATGATGAAGCAAATGCAGAAACAGGCTGCAACCATGCAGAAACAAATGGAAACTATTCAGGCCGACCTTAAAGAGCGTATCATAGAAACAAGTTCTGGCGGCGGGATGGTAACAGTAAATGTAAATGGAAAGCAGGAGCTTTTATCTATAAAAATTGATAAGGAAGTTGTTGACCCTGAGGATGTCCAAATGTTAGAAGACCTTATATTAGCTGCAGTATCTCAAGGTATGAAAAAGTCTCAGGAAATGTATCAAGAGGAAATGGGAAAGATGACAGGCGGTATGAACATACCGGGATTACCAAATATGTTTTAATAAAACACTATATAAAAATGAAAACGTATCCTCATCGATGTTGAATCTCATGAAAGAACTGGGCAGGATGCCCGGTATAGGCCGGGGACAATAATATTCAAGAAGTGATCATTGCCACAAATCCGAATAGGGAAGGCGATGTTACCGCTATGTACATTCATGAACGTTTAGAACCTTTAGGGATTCAAGTAACACAACTGGCGAGAGGCATGCCATCGGGAAGTTATCTGGAATATGCAAATTCTGCAGTTATTGCCGATGCGATTCATGGTAAAAAATTAATGCAAAAAGATTAAAGTTTTTCAAGGTAACAATATATGAGAATAGATACCGTATTATCACCGCAACTTCGACAACAGATGAAACTGGCACCTCAGGTGATCCAGTCCATTGAGATACTCCAGCTGCCAATGTTGGCTTTAGTAGAACATGTACAGCAAGAACTGGTGGAGAATCCCGTCTTAGAAGAAGTGACTGATGATGAAAAAGATGAACAAAAAACAGATGAGCAAAAAACACTTGATGACACGCTTGCAGAAGGCAAAAACGAGGATGAAGAGAAGGAGGATGAAGAGTTTAAAAGGCTTGGAGAAATGGCAGATGATTGGGGTGACTACTTTTCTCAAACAAATATAAAAAGAAGTGATGGTGGAGAGGAACGAGATCGTAAACAGGAAGCATTAGAAAATACTGCCGCAGGATCAATATCACTTCAAGATTACCTTCTTGGACAGTTATCGATTATGGAGCTAGAGGATTCGCTTATGGCTATCTGTGAAAACATAGTCTTTAGCGTTAATGATATCGGATATCTGGCTTATCCTTTAGAAGAAATTACCGAACCAATGGAAATGCCGGTAAGCATTGAACAAGCGAATGAAGCCCTGGCCATTATACAAAGCATGGAACCGCTTGGCGTAGGAGCACGGAACCTGAAAGAATGTCTACTGCTGCAATTAGATACACGAGACTCTGATTATAATATCACTAAGGAATTAATCTCAAATCACCTTGAAGATGTTGAAACAAAGAAATATAAACTTATAGCAAAAAAGTTGGGATATAACCTGGAACTTATCAGGAAAGTTATAGAATTCATTAAGACGCTGAATCCCAAACCTGGCTCTCTTTTTGGCAACGAACGAATTCCTTATGTAACGCCGGAAGTCAAAGTGGATTGTGTGGACGGGAAATATGAAGTCACACTCATAGGAGACCATAATCTTCCACGCATTTATATAAGCTCGTTTTATAAAGACGTGCTTGTTGGTAAAGATCATGACCTGAACACAAGGCGCTATATTCGCAAAAAGATCGAATCTGCCAGATGGCTTATAGATGCTATTGAACAGAGAAAAGGAACACTGCACAAAGTGGCTGTCAAGATAGTAGAAATGCAAACGAAATTTTTTGAAGAAGGCACCCTCGGACTTCGTACTTTAAAGATGCAGGATGTTGCAGATGCTGTAGGGATACATGTATCAACGGTAAGCCGTGCTATAGCACATAAATATGCACAAACTCCTAAAGGAATTTTTGAGTTAAAATATTTCTTTACAGGAGGGTTTATGAATGCTGATGGTAATATGGAATCGTGGGAAGCAACAAGACAAAAATTGGCAAAAATTGTAAATGAAGAAAACAAATCACACCCCTTAAGCGACGAGGAAATTGCTTCTAAATTAAGAGAGATGGGTGGTGATATTGCAAGGAGAACAGTAACAAAATATAGAAGAAGCATGAAAATTCCTTCTTCAAGAAAAAGAAGAGAATGTTAAAAACTCACTAATTCCGTTTTACAAAAAAACATTGAAGTCAATTGAAATCATAAAAAAAACTATTATGTTTCTAATATTTATAGCGTGTGCTTCGGGATGCTATTCTTTTGACAAAAGTCACAATGCTGCTCAGAACCGTGCACTAAAGAAGGATTTAAGATTATTACATAAAGATGTCGATTCTTTTCTCGGCTCCCCAGACTCGTCAATGCTCAGTAAATGATAGAAACTACAGGTCCGGAAGAGGGCCATTCACATATAATATTTCCACCTTCCACATAATAGCTTAAAGCAAATCGCTAAAATATTCAATTCATAATAAATCGTAGTTTAAGGTTTTGTAATACGACCACTTACCTCTCATTGCAGAGTTATTTCAAAGGATATCTTTAATGTCACACGATTTTGATCTAATAATTAAGAATGGCATTCTTGTTGATGGGACAGGTAACGCCAAGAGAATTGCAGATATTGGGATTCGAGGCAAAAAAATTGTTTCTATCGGCAATATTATTAACCATCCGGATTCCGACTTTATTGATGCTACCGACTGTATTGTCGCACCGGGATTTATTGATATCCATTCACATAGTGATTTTTTCTGGTTAGTTAGCCCGGAAAGCGAAAGTAAAATTTACGACGGTGTTACCACAGAGATTTGTGGTAACTGTGGCATATCCGCATTCCCGTTAAAAGGCCAAGTACTTGAAAACAAAAAAAAAGGGTTCAGTAAATTTGGCTTGGATATTAATTGGCAAACTGCTGAGGATTTTTTTACCAGAGCAAATGAAGCAAAGAGTTCTATAAACAGGGGGTTTCTGGTTGGCCATGGCAACGTCCGCGCTTGTGTATTGGGATATGACGACCGGGAACCGGATAGTAATGAGCTTGTTAAAATGGAACAGGAATTACGAGATGCCATGGAATCAGGTGTTTTTGGTATGTCAAGCGGATTGGTTTATCCCCCGGGATGTTACGCGAAGACCGAAGAATTAATTACATTATGCAAAATAGTCAGGGAATATAATGGTATATATGCAACCCATATGAGAAATGAAGGGAACGAATTAGAAGCAGCTTTAAACGAAACTATAAATATTTCTAAGGAGAGCGGGGTAAAGAGTCAAGTCTCCCACATTAAGACATGGGGAGAAAAGAACTGGTGGAAAATAGATAAAATAGAAAGAATGCTTAAAGGTGCCAGGGCAGATGGTATTGATATCACATGTGATCGATACCCATATACCGCATCGGCAACTGATTTAGATATAATTTTGCCTGATTGGGTATATGAGGGAGGAACCGCCAAAGAGAAAAAAAGGCTCGGGGACCCTTTATGCAGAGAGCGTATTATCAAAGAAATGGAACAAGAAGGTGTAAGTAAGGAGTTTTGGGGAACCATAATGATTTCATCCGTGTTTAATAAAGACAAAAGAAGTTATGAAGGTAAAACGATTGCCGAGATTTCGACAACACTAAAAGTACCTCCTTTAGAATTTGTTCTTGACCTTCTCTATGAAGAAGATTGCAGAGTAAGTGTTATATTCTTTAATATGTCAGAAGAAAATCTTGCCAGGATCTTGAAATGGGATTTTGTAATGGTCGGTTCGGATAGCTCTCTTCGTTCTTTAAAAGGAGTCTTGAATTACGGAAAACCACATCCAAGAGGTTATGGTACTTTTTCCAGAGTAATTAGAAAATATGTTAATCAAACCTCCATTTTATCTATAGAAGACGCTATATATAAAATGACAGGGTTCCCCGCTCAAAAGCTGGGACTTGAAGACAGAGGCATCTTAAAGGAAGGATTTTTTGCCGATATAACTATTTTTGATCAGGAGACTATTGCAGAACAAGCAACCTTTACCGATCCGCATAATTATTCTATCGGAATCAAGCATGTCATAGTAAACGGTAAATTAACTATTAACAATGGCAAGCACAAAAGCGTTATGAATGGCGCTATTCTCAGAAAGTAGATTTTATACTCATTTCAAAATAGTTTTCGGATGGGTTTTACTGAAAAGTAAAAAAACCAAACCGGTTTTAGTTTAAACCAAAATACTTTATTAGCGAAACGAGGTTCGATTATCATATTGCTATTGATATTGAATTATAATACTATTTTAATGTGTTAAATCACTATTATATTTAATTGGGTTTTATACCTAAAAGGAGGTTTTCGTGTACAGGAAAAGATGGAATATCAGAAACTATTTTTTATCCCTTATAGTTTCACTATTTGCTTTATCATTAATCTTGGGTTCAGCGGGTAGTGCTAAAGCGGCGACAAGTGTAAGAGAATTAGAACAGTCTTTAATGAATGTTTCGGAAGATGTTAAACTGTCAGTTGTCTCCATCACAACGGTAAAAGTTTTCAAACATCCTGCCACGGGAGGATATCATGGTGATCAATATGGACGTGGCCATGGTGATGGACGTGGGCGTGGGCGTGGTGATGGACGTGGGCGTGGCAACGGGAGAGGCCCATTCGATGATTTTTTTGACAAATTTACGCCAAAACAACCGCCTAAGGGAGAGTTTAAATCACAGAGCCTTGGCTCCGGTGTAATAGTAAAAATTGATGGTGAAAAAGGATACATCCTGACCAATAACCATGTTGTTGCAGATACTGACGAATTAAAGGTCAGGCTCAGCGACAAGAGAGAATTTGATGCAGAAATTGTAGGTACAGACGAACAGACAGATTTAGCAGTGATTAAAATTGAAGGAAAGAATTTGGTAGCGGCAAAGATTGGAGACTCTGAAAAATTGAGGCAGGGGCAGTGGGCTATCGCTATCGGAAACCCTTTCGGTCTTACCCATACCGTTTCAGTTGGTGTTGTCAGCGCGATAGGCAGATCAGGCGTCGGCATCGCAAATTATGAGAATTTTATTCAAACCGACGCTGCGATCAATCCCGGAAACAGTGGAGGTCCATTACTGAATATTGATGGAGAGATTATAGGGATCAATACTGCAATTTTCACTCGTTCAGGTGGCTACCAGGGAATCGGATTTGCCATACCGGTAAACATGGCAAAAGCCGTACTCAGAGACTTGATTGATAAAGGAAAAGTTACTCGAGGCTGGTTAGGTGTCGCCATTCAGGATATAGACGCATCACTTGCAGAGCAATTTGGTGTAGAAGTTACTGAAGGAGTGTTGATAAGTGATGTACAGGATGGTTCCCCTGCCAAGGAAGCTGGCTTCGAAAGAGGCGATATTGTAATCGGATATGATAATAAGGAAATAAGTGATGTTAATCGTCTGCGTAACTTCGTCGCTCAAACCGAAGTCGGCAAGGAGATTAAAGTTAAAGTCCTGAGAAAAGAAAAGGAAACAATTTTAACCGTAAAAATAGGTGAGCAGCCATCAGATATGTTTGCTTCAGGTAAAACATCTATTGGTAATGATCTGGGCATATCAGTGCAAAACCTGACTGAAGAATTGGCTAAAAGCTTTGATTTTGAAGGTGAAACTGGCGTAGTTGTTACTGCTGTGGAACCAGACAGCCCTGCTGCTCAAGCTGATGTGAAAGAAGGAGATTTAATAAAGGAAGTTAATCGCAATAAAATTAATAATTTAGAAGAATTCAAAGGTACATTGAAGGGTACTGACAAAGGGAAAGATATTCTATTATTATTAAGAAGAGGTATGCATACACGTTTTGTGATAATTAAGAGTAAGTAGGAAAGTAGATTTTTCTAACTACGGAAGACGTTATTATCACAAAGGAAAATTTAAGCCTCGTTACCAGAGTACGGTAACGAGGCTAATTTTTTAGCTCAAGCTTGAGAGTCTTCAAAAAGAGGCGAGAGGCTTTGCAACCTTTTAACTATCGGTACAAGTTTTTCCAGAATGTAATCAACATCATCATCAGTATTGAATTTACTTAGACTAAACCTGATTGTACCTCTGCTGGTAACAGGAGGGATCCCCATCGCCTGCAAGACGTGAGATGGTTCTGCAGAGCCGGTTGTGCATGCAGATCCTGAAGAAGTCGCAATGCCTGCCATATCAAGCAGAAGCAGGGTCGCTTCCCCTTCTACATATTCGAAGCTTACGCTACTCGTATTGGGTAGGCGCTCACTGTTTTCTCCGCTTATTACCACATGAGTAAGTTGGTCTTTTATGCCCTTTTCCAGTTTATCCCTGAGACGCCGAACCTCTGTCTGTTCTTGTTTCACAAATCCTTCCGCTAATTCGCAAGCCTTGCCTAGCCCGATAATGTAAGGAACGTTTTCTGTTCCGCTCCTTCTATTATCCTCCTGATGACCACCAATAATCAAAGGATCAATCCTCACTCCTTTTCGTATGAATAAAACGCCAACACCTTTTGGTGCATGAAGCTTGTGCCCGGACATTGACAAAAGGTCAATATGGCTGTTTTTAAGATTTAAGGGGATCTTGCCAATTGCCTGGACTGCATCACAGTGAAAAAGGACCCCTTTTTCTTTGACTATTTTACCGATTTCTTCTATCGGAAATATCACACCTGTCTCATTATTTGCATGCATGATGGAAACAATAGCCGTATTATCTTTTATGGAATCTCTTAACTCATCCAGATCGAGCATTCCGTCCTTATTAACACCAAGCTCTGTTACTTCATAACCCTGCTTTCCAAAATATTTGCACACATTCAAAACGGCCGGATGTTCAACCTTGGTTGTAATGACGTGCTTTTTTTCAGGATGCGCTTCTAACGAACAATGTATGGCATAATTATTACTCTCTGTTCCACAACTCGTAAATACGATTTCAGATGTATCTGCACCCAGAATATTTGCCACTCTTTCCCTGGCAAGATCCATCTTGCTTGCGACCTGTCTACCAAAAGTATGTATACTCGAAGGGTTGCCATAAAATTCCTTAAAGTATGGCAGCATCTCTTCCAAGACTTCATCATCAACTCGTGTTGTCGCGTTATTATCAGCGTAAACTAACTTCATGCGTAATCTCCATTTTAATATAAATCGGTACGTCTATGTTCAAATAAAGGTATCTCTGTTCTTACCTCTTCCAGTAAATCTAAATCTATCTCCGCCAAAATCACATTTTCACTATCAATAGCTTTTGCAAGAACCCTTCCCCATGGATCCACTATCATGCTTTTTCCATAGCATGTTATATTATTTGGGCTGGTCCCTATCTGATTTGCAGCAACAACAAAAGCCTGATTTTCAATGGCACGAGCTTTAATCAAAGGTCCCCAGTGATATTCTCCGGTAGTTGCCGTAAATGCCGAGGGGATAAAAATAATTTTCGCCCCGTTTAACGCCAGAGACCGGTAAAGCTCGCAGAAACGTAAGTCATAGCAAATGCTCATTCCGACTTTTACGTTTCCCAAATTAGCGATAACTATTTTTTCACCTGCCACTACATTCTCTGATTCTTTATATCTTATCTTTTCTTGTATATCAACATCAAAAAGATGGATTTTTGAGTACTTTGCCACTATTTCACCATTTCGTCCAACTATTACGGATGTGTTATAGACCTTGTTCTTTCCGACCTTCTCAAATATACTCCCGCACACAATATAAATTCCGTGTGTTCGTGCTTTATCAGATAAAGCATTAATAGTATCACCCGGTATATCTTCTGCGTTTTCTACCATAACTTTTGTATGGCCGCAGCAGTTAAACATCTCCGGCAAGACGACAACATCTGCACCTTCTTTAACAGCATCATCGATAAACTTGCCAGCCAGTTTTACGTTTCCAGCTTTATCCTCATTTGAACAAAACTGGATAGCAGCAACGATGAATTTACGTCCTAACTCGTTTTTTGATTCAGTCATTTAATATACTAAAATAAGTAATTGACACTTATCATGTGCCAAAGTAGAATTTCAGACGTACAACATTAAAATATACGGTCTTTTTTTAATATTTCATTTTACCATAACCCAAAGCTTTCATATAATCTTTTCTTCTGCTCTCTGTGAGCTCAGTATAAGAATATTACAATTTATTTTTACCGTTTTTTGATGATATAAGAATGCTTAAAGAAAAAATAGGTTTTATCGGTGGGGGCAAGATGGGCGAGGCTCTGATGAAAGGGCTCCTCAGGGCAAAGCTGAGTTCTGCGGATAAAATTATCGTCAGTGACGTTGACACAAAACGTTGTCAAACCCTTGAAGATGAAACCGGAATAAAGACGACTCAGGAGAACAGAGAAGTAATAGCCAATTCTGATGTCATAATCCTTGCTATCAAACCTAACGTAATGGGCACTATCCTTGAAGAATTAAAAAGCGACATTACATCTGAACATTTAGTTGTCTCTATCGCGGCAGGAATTCCGTTGAGCTTTATGGAATCCTCTTTAAACGAGGGATGCAGGGCGATCAGGGTTATGCCAAACACACCGTGTCTTGTAGGCGAAACTGCTGCTGGGTATGCCCTTGGGAAAAATGCCACCCGGAATGATGGGGAACTCGTCGGCCAGATACTTAATGCTGTTGGTAAATCCTTTTTACTGGAAGAGAAATATCTCGATGCCGTTACGGGATTGAGCGGTAGCGGCCCAGCTTTCATTTATATGGTTATTGACGCGTTGGCTGATGGAGGAGTTAAGATGGGTCTGCCAAGAGAGATATCCAAGGAGCTTGCGGCACAAACTACCTTTGGCGCGGCAAAGATGGTGTTGGAGACGGGCATGCACATAGGCGAGCTCAAAGACTCTGTCACCTCTCCGGGAGGAACAACAATAGAAGGGCTTCACGCGTTGGAAAAAGGCGGTCTCACGAATGCCCTGATAAATGCCGTTGAAGTTGCGACAAAAAAATCAAAAAGGCTGGGCAAGGCATTTTCAAAACAGAAAAAATAATGCAAACACACCAATGGCTGAAGAACATAAGGAACCTTCTCTTCATCTTTGTTTCAATGAGCATAATCGTCGCAGAAGCAGATGGTTCTTTGGCAGCATCAACACAGAAAACAAAAAGTGTAAGAGACTCCTCTTTTAAATCCTTCATAAAACAAGTCAAACAGAATTACGGTAAACAGTACGCCTCGCATGTGGAAGAGCTGTTTGAAGTGCTTCTCAGAGAGGAAAAATTCGATCCTGCCGACGCAGGACCACACTTCCTTGAATTTGATGTTCTGAAGATGAGAGAAACCGTTGGCACATACCAAACGGCAATTATCAAGGATGGCAATCTGGTAAGTACCAGAGACAACTGTAAGGTTTCCTTTACGCCCAGGGAAAGATGCAGCATATACATTTTCAAGATTGAAACGACAGGGAAGATTTTTCCGCTGTTCCCACGAAAAAAGTTCAGCCAGCAGACAAACTCCCTGTCACCTAACCTGACCTATTTTGTCCCTCCTATGAAAAAATGGCTTCCCTTTGACAAAGGCTATGGAAAAGAAGCAATCATTCTGTCTGCGTTCACAAAAGGATGCTACGATATTGAAAAGCTGATGAAATACTTTAATACCTTCAGCACAGAGAACCTGCCTGCCGATAATGAAAAAACCAAACCGGTAAAAGACGTCCCCATAATCAGCAAAGGAATAAACGGATCGAAAAAAAGTGAAGAGAGAAAACTCCGGCTCCCCTTTGATGAGCTTGCATCATTTACAGGAACGGAGTATATATGGAAAGACAGTAAATTTGTGAAAACGCTGTGGTATAAACGCAAATAAACTTTCTCTAATTTTGGGAAATTATTGGAGAATAATGTTTCAAACTACAATCGGCAGAATTGATTCAACTATAGAAGCTCCATCTCAAACTCTAGATATAAAAATATTTATTGATGCAGGAGGGAAAGCTGACTATCGACGTGTTTGGGGAGGATTAGCGGTGATAGGAACCTCTGAAGTCGAATGGATGAAAGACACCTTGGAGAAGTATGATAAACCCAAGAACAAGGAATTAAAAGGTAAAGATCTTTCTACTGAAGAAATTATATCTATTGCCAGTAGCATTCGTGAAGAAAACCGAAGAATATTATTTTGGGCAAATTGGATAGAGTGTTGGAATGAGGAAAATGCTCAAAAACTTGCTACTGAATTTGAAAATTTTTTAAGCTCTATGAAGTCTAATAATTATCATCTTGAAAAAAACTCCATTGATGCATGGTATAAGTCACAAGCGTCATTCTTTTCAAAGTTAAAACCAATTAACAAGCATAAAATATTATCTATCATTGAACTCTTCCACTGGTTTTATATAGAAATTGAGAAACGCAAACTTGGACATCAGCTAAAGTCAGTTGAAGTTATTATTGATAATGAAAATTTTCCAAGTGAAAGAGATTGTGGTATATTAGTTAAGCATATTATTTCTGCAAGCCTGCAAAGTGCAGGTATGCATTATGCTCTTACCGGAAAAGCGTTAGATGAGTGTGCACAAGAAGGTGCTGTAAATGTTAATATTGCTGGTAAGTCAGAAAATGTAGTTGGCATAAGATTCGTTGATGTTTTACTGCAGAGAGTTCTGAGAAAGACTATGCCAATTAAAAAATAGGCACAACTGTAAACTATATAGCATCTTCAGTCATAAATAAGACATTTGGAGTCAAATCTCAAACTTTACCACGAGCAAATTTGTTGTTTCCTCTGAAATCCGAATGCGATCATCAATCCGAAATCCTACTATCCAGATCGGCTCTCCGTTCATAGTTACTATCGGAACGGTGTCACGCTCAATCACGGGAACTTTATTATCAATGAAAAAATCTTTTATCTTCTTAGTCCCACGGGAGCCTAATGGTTGGAATCTGTCTCCCGCTTTTCTCGTCCTGACCGTGAGTGGCATGCTTACTTAGTCATAATCAATAGCCTCTTCATAGTTTGTCTTGTTTTGTTTGAACTCTTCAAGGAAACCATTCTTTATCTCTCTGATCTCTGTCTTCACTCTGCAGTTCATACCAACAAGTTCTGTTACTCCCGGTGCATCTATTTCCGTTTCTCCGAAAACAGGGCTTTCTTCCGCGCAATACTTGTTCTTTGAAAGATGAAGTTCGTTCCCCTCTCTCCTGACATTTAAGTACTCCTTGACAATATTATTTGCCAATGGCTTCTTAGAATTAAGGGTGTTTAAAATATCTTTGT
>ENA-OREN01004080-OREN01004080.1-marine-metagenome-genome-assembly--contig:-NODE-4080-length-13010-cov-5.050878_pt1 | contig 13010 bp, 15 predicted proteins | sample MGYA00248624_ERZ508555 | MGnify/ENA primary metagenome ERZ508555 (study PRJEB26222, sample SAMN06267773) | marine metagenome | isolation source: Saanich Inlet, British Columbia, Canada | place...
TTTAAGATATTATTATTCAAAAAATAACCTATTATTATAATCTAGATGAATTTGAATTAAACATTCTAATGATAGAAGAATTATCATCGAATCTAAATGGAAAACTAACTTTTTATTTTTTAATTAAATAATATAAAATCAACAATAATTGATTCTAATCAATATGTTGTTCAAAAATATTTATATACTTATCAGTCATATCATTTATATCAAAATTTTGCACTGCTCTATCTCGAGCATTATTACTAAATGTTTGCCAATCATCGAGTACTTCCTTTGCAGCAAGAATAAGATTATCTGAATTTGGTTCATCTAAATTCCATGGGTCAGTAACGTAATCAGCTAAAATACCAGCATCAGGAGTTACAAGTTCTGATAAAGCTCCCGTATTATATCCAATTACTGGAGAGCCTGAAGCCATGGATTCTATAACTGTATTCGGACATGCTGCATTAATATCCATAGATAAAAAAAGTGAATTAGGATAATATTTTAATACTTCATCCCTTTCTAAAACCCCTTTGAAAGTTATTTGTTGACAATGAGCATTGAAAAACAACCTATCTTCATCATTGATTCGACCAATAATGATGAATTCACGTATTCGTTTTTCTTTTGTTAATACATTACATAAATCAATTATTGTATTAAAATTAAAGTTGCTATCTGATATACTACCTTCTACACACAATAATTTTGGTGTTCTATTATTTAAAGAATTTGAATTGCCAATTATTTTTGTATCAACTGAATTATAAATAATCGTATTTCTTTTCACCTTCATTCGCTTTTCCCAAATATTCTTGGCAAAATTGCTTTGATAGACTATGTGATCACAAAAATACTTGAAAATCAATTTTATTAAATGATTTTGCAGTTCGGCTTTTATTCTTGTCTTAAGTTTCATTTTTGATAATTTTAATTTATGTGCCCAATTTATACCATCTAAACGAAGGATGATTTTAGTCCCTCTTATTTTTTGTAATAAAAGCCAAAATAGTTTGCTAGTTCCTCCAATAATCAAAATTATATTTTTATTATTATTTTTATCTGGATAACAAATTTCCCAGTTTCTATTCTTCATTTCATTTATTAATCTAGTTTGAAAACTTGCAGGCCCACCAATTGTCGATGGTAAATGGGGAAAACAAATTGATTTATTTTTCATAAATAATGTTTGACTAATCAACAAACAATGATTGTAGTTCTCTCTGGACTTTGATATTATTAATATCTCTTGAAAGTGAGAATGTTACTGTATTCTCCGAAATTTTTTCCCATTTATTTTTATCATTTAATAAAGAAATAAATGTTTTATTAATTGAATCAATATTTGGAGCTAAGCAGCCCAATCCATTATTTGATATCAAATTATCAGGATCGCAATGCATTGAAATAACTGGAGTTCCAAATAGCCATGCCTCAAGAAAAATATTTGGAAAACCCTCTTTTGTATAATTATTATTTAATAACTGAGAAGTAGAGATAAGTACTTTCGCATCATTTAAATATCTAGCTATTTGATTTGGCTGTTTAAATCCTAAATAATTTATATTTTGAATATTTTTAATAGATTTTATTTTTGACTTAGCATATTCATCATCATTTTTGTTGCTCCCACCTATTAAAACAAAAATTTTCTGGGGAAAATTATTAGCTAAACTAATAAAATGATCTACTCCTTTTCTTTTTTCTATAGTCCCAATCCAAATCCCATCAATAGTGCGATCATGATAATTATTAATTTTGTTTTGATTATCAATAAAATATTTTTTATTAATAATATTATTGAATATTTGCCCATTTTTATTAAAATTATTATATAATAATATTTGTTGTTGCTTCGTTTGAACTACTATTTTTTTTGCTAAATAAAATGACATTTTTTTTATAAGGTTATTATAATTGCTATTACTTCTCATAACCTGTAAATCTGAAGCAATTGATAAAATTATTTTTTTATTCAATAATGCCGAAATTAAAAGCACAACTAAATTTTGACTTGAAATTCCTCTTAAATAGATTATATCGCTTTCATTTTTTTTTAAACCATAAAAAACTTTTATAATCTTTACTAGTCTACTATCCTTTGAATTCAATAATGGAATTATATTTATATCTTTACGTTTTTGGATTGATAAGTTACTTCCCGAAATAAATACATTAACTTTCCCCCCTATTAGTGAAAGACAATCTACAATATTTCTCATTTGTCTTTCTGAGCCACCAGTGAATTCCATTTTTTTATTATAGTAATAATTACTTGAAGTCAATGCGAAAACTGATATATGTAGTTTCTTTGATCTAGAATTCATGTGATTATATTTTAAAAGCGATAAATTATTAATTATATATTTATCATTTTTTTGAAGTAATGATAATAGTTTTCACCTGATAATAATCCATTTATGTTTTCAGATATCCATTTCTTCTGTTGTATCAATAAATCAAAATTATTAACATATTTGGATATGTGTTTTTGTAGAGAATCAACGTTACCTGATTCAAAAATACTCCCATTATAATTATTTTTTATATAGTTCTTCGTGCCACAGCTATCACTACAAATAACAGGTAAACCATAACCCATAGCTTCTAGTATTGAAATTGAAGCAGGTTCATCGGTTGCAGGCAAAATGAAAAGATCATTTGATTTATATATAGATTTCATTTTATTAAAAGGAACATTAGTTATAAAATCTATCTTATTGTTCATCTGTTTACTTTTAACTAGATCCTTTATTTCACTAAAAAAAATATCATGATTTTCATTGCTGACTTCTCCCACAATGGTTAAATGAAAATCATTATCACCATTTAACTGTGAAAGTGCATTAATAAGTAGATTATGATTTTTACGTTTATAATATTTACCCACAGTTAGTAAGCGTACTGGATTATTTATTTTTATTTCATCATTTACTTTTATATCAACGGCAAATGGTAAGTAATAACACCTATTTGGCAAATTGCTATTATTATTTAGATTATGTAGAGGTGTAAACCATTTAGCATTAAAGAATTTTAGAATAAATAATAATTTTATTTTTTTAAAATAATTATTTATTTGGGAATGATTTTTTAAATAATAACTAGAATGAATTTGATCATAGAATACTATTTTTGCTTTACACAATCTTCCATAAAAAGTAGCCATATATGAAAATACTCTTCCATGACGGCGAATAATAAGAATATCTGGTGAAATTTTCTTAATAACTGAATAGTATTTTATTATTTTTGGGAAATAACCTTTCTTGTTTTTACCGCCATCGCCAAAAATTTTTGTTCTAATTATAGATAATATACTTTCTTCAATAATTTCTGGAGTAATATTACTATAGTCCTCTGTTGGACCAATAGTGGATACATGAAAATATACTCTATGCCCTTTGTTAATTAATGTCTTTACTATCGTTGATTGATTTGTATGAAATCGGGGCGCTACAAAAAGTATTTTCAAAAGGTTTCTTTATAAAATTACTTGTATTTATAAAAAGTCAAATTAAAAAAGATTAAAAGATCTTGACATATTGGTAAACATTACTAATGCATAGAAATTAGGGTTATTAATGTTATTACTGATTTGATCTTTTGCAATAGCCTTTTTTATATCAACATTGTATTTATCTGTTTCAGTATATCTCTTTTGAATTTTTCCTAACAAAATTGGATAGGTTATATATTTTCTATGTACTTTATTGCAATTCTTACCGCCAAGTGAATAGAGAATTTTTTTTGTTTTGTCATCAAATAAACGCGTAATTTTCGAAATTGTGCGCGGGGTATACTGCCGTATTCCGTGAAATAAAAATGTGTACAGACATGGCGCCGACGGCACTAAATGAATTTGTATTATTGGAGATTTAGTATCATTGACATATTGGAATACCTTCTTAAAATAAGCAAGGTCATCATCAAAATGTTCAAGGGCTGATTGGGTAATAATCAAATTTTTGCCCTTTTAAATGTTTAGATATCGAATTTGAATTTCCTTCAACGAAGTTAAACTTTGGATTGATTGAAAGAGTATCCCAATTAGATCTAGGTTTTACATCTACTCCAACATAGTGTTTCAAAGTTTTACCAAGATATTGATCCAGGATCTGGCCATATTTACCTGTTCCGCAACCTGTTTCAATTGCATTTATTTTACAATTGAGTGAATTTGATAAATTGGACCAATCAATATTGCTCCAAAACTGATCACTCAATAATCTTGATGGTGATGAAAACTTGTTTAATTCTTGTTTATATTCATTTATGTTTGGGTGATTGAAATAAAAATATTCTAAATCACTATCAGTTTTTGTAGAATCAAGGTTATTAACAATATTAAAGGTAAACCATTTAATTTTATCCAATTTTGATAAACGCTTATCTGCACTTAAAGAATGTTTACTTGAAGATTTATTATTTTGCATTACTTTTTTCAAGAATACACCAGTATACATCGCAAAACCAATCTTTCAATGCATCATCACCAAATAAAGCTTTAAATAATTTTCTTATAATTTTACCTTTTAAAGAAATCCCATCTATGCCTATAGGTGGTATATCAATAACGGTAAAATTTGTTTCTTTTGTGTTTTCTTTAAAAAAATATTCTGCTTCTGTATAAGAAAAAAACCATCTATGCCTATCTACAGGTTTTTTTAATGGTAATCCATAAAATTTTTTATATTTTCCAACATCTATTCCAGCCCTTCCAGAATCGCCATTGTATTCGACTCTTTTTATATAATTGTTAAAACCTCTCCAAGCATTAGGAACGCTTATAATTATATATTTATTACTTATTCTTAATAATTCTAAAAATACTCTATGTAATTGGTCTAAATGTTCAAGAACTTCTGTACAAATAACCGTATCAAAACGATTATCTTCTATTGGCAAAGGATATTCTTTGTCCAGGTCAACTAATAAGTCTGGTTCGCCACTAATGTCCAACTCAAGATACTCTTTCGGACTAATGTACTCTAATAAATCTTTCTTACCCCCACCTCCAATATTTAAAATGGAATCAGACAAATAATCATTAAGATTTTCTGCGATGAACTGCTGTCTTGATTTTCTATCGTAGTAATTAATCATTATTTGATGAACAAAAGATTTTTATACCTTTTTCAATAGATATATTAGGTGACCAATTAAGTTCGGTATTTGCTTTTTCTATATTAGCATAAATGCCAAACTGATCACCAGGAGTAGGTGCTGCGTATTCAACAACAATTTCAAATGGTAGGTTTAAAATGATTTGATCTAGAAGCGTAGAAATTGTTGTTTTTTTACTCGTACCAATATTAAAAATTCTATATTTACTATCATTAAACATTTCTGCTTGAATAAAGGCACGTACAACATCATCAATGAAGACGAAATCTCTAAAGCGCTTAGAACTGCCCTTCACAACAATTTTTTTATTTTTTATAGCCTGCTCAAGAAATATACTGACCATCCCTTGTTTCATATTTGTCATATTCTGCCCGGGACCATAAACATTAAATAACCTTAGTGCTGTATTTGTTATACCTAGATTACTGTAAAGTTGCATATAATATTCACTGGCAATTTTTCCAACAGCATAAAATGATTTTGGGGATGTAATCACATCTTCATTAATTGGTCTATCGGGCTGATCACCATATACGGACATCGTACTCGCATAGATAAATTTTTTTACATTTTTCTTCTGAGCATATTTAAGTAATAGTAGCGTTGATAATGCATTTGTTTTGAGATCATATGCAGGTTTATCAAAGGAAACTTCACCGGAACTTTGACCAGCAATGTGAAATATTGTATTAAAGTTATATTTGTCTAATTGATCGATTATTTTTTGATCAGCACAATCCCCCTTTATAAAAAATACTCCATCAGGAATATTTTCTTCAAAACCTGTACTTAAATTATCAATGGTCACAACTTGGTGTCCTTCTTGAATTAATTTTTTTGCGACAGCTGAGCCAATAAAACCAGCTGCTCCTGTGACCAGAAAGATTTTAGTATTCATTAATTTCCTTAAAATCTTTAATTATTCTATCATCAGTAATGAGCTGTTGGGCATTTTGCCATTCAGAAACTGCACTTACAAAAATAAAATCAAGCTTGTATTTTTTTGCTGCATCATAATCCGTTTTAGAATCACCTAAAAACACACCACTTTGACCGTTACTTATTAATTCAATGACTTTTCTAGTGTTTTCTATTTTATCAATAGGGCTTCCATAAATTTGTTCAAAATAATGAAATATCATTCGTTTACTAAAAACGCCTTTAAGTTCTTCCTCATCAGATCCTGAAACAATAAATAATTTCTTTTCTTTTACATACAATTTTTTGATGAATTCAATAACGCCTGGTATGTAATTGCATTTTATTAACCCATCACTTACAATGTTAGTAAAATTATTTAAAGCATTCTCTATTTCTTGTTCTGAATCAACTTGATTTTTCATTGTTTCATAATAATACCTGAATTTTTCATAACGAGATATACCCCCGTATTTTTTATGATATTCAACAAAATCTGTAACAATATCAGAGGGTTCATTGGGCAACGCTTCGGCAAAAGCCCTGGTTTTGAGATTGTTTGAGTTCAGGATAACACCATCACAATCAAATATGAAAAAATCATATTTGGCTATATCAATCATTAATTAAAGACCTTACCCTATCAAGATCCTGTTGGGTATCAACAGCAACAGAATAATCCGATACTTCTATCATTTTTACCTCATATCCAAGTTCAAGCAAACGCAAAATTTCCAAATCTTCTATTGATTCTAAAGGTGTTTTTTCTTTAAGTGAGCCAAAGGTGATTAACGCATCATGTGGATAAGCATAGATGCAAACTTGCTTCATCGCTTTTTCAAACCCTAGCTGTTTGTTTGTTGGTACGGGTGCCCTGCTCATGTAAAGCAACCTGCCATCCTTACGAGTTATAACCTTAGGAACATTCGGATTTCTGAAATCATCTTCATTTTTAATTGAGCACATTGCATTTATAGTTATATCCGGTTCATTCTGTGCTGCTTGCAGTACAGTTTTTATATCTATCGGCGAGATTAATGGTTCGTCTCCCTGTACGTTTATGTATACATCTGCTTTTCTTTTTTGAGCTACTTCATACAACCTGTCGGTTCCGGTCAGGCATTCATTACTTGTTAAGTCAACTTGCATTTCATGATCTCTACAATGTTCCATGATTCTGTTATCATCAGTAGCTACAAGCACTTTGTCAGCACTTGCTGCTTCAACACATTTTTCCCAGACGCGCCTAATCATGGATTTTCCATGAATATCGGCCAGCGGTTTACCTGGAAACCGACTAGACTCATACCTTGCGGGTATTACAATTAAATAATTAATCAACTTATTATTGGTGAGAAAATAGAGCTTTGATTAATTCTATAGGTAGTTGGCGTTAAAGCGGTTATATCTATACTCTCTGCAAGGGATTTATAACTAAGGAAAACATCATTCATTCCCTCCTGCCGAGGATCATCAGCATTGTATCCATCAAAACCCACCAAACTGATTTTTGATGCCCCACTCTGGGTAACCAACGCAATGGCATAAGCTGCCGCTAGGGGCCACTGAAGCCGGCAGCTATTTGGACCAATGATAAATGCACCCTCTTCGATAGTAAGTCCATAATCAAGGATTTCCAGACCCATAAGTTTATTCTTGATTAATGCGCCCAGCCTGCCTTCAGGTAGAATAATGGGATGATTAAGATTTTGGTATTGCTGGGAATCAAACAGTGCCCGGGTTCCATGAGATACGATAGTGGCTTTTGCAAGGGAACTGGGTAAATATTGATTGATGTTCAAGAATAGTACGACCGGTCCCGCGTTCTCAATATATCGCAAAATACCTTTTCTGTATTTTTTCACCGAGGGTCCTGCACCAATGACAAGTACTTCTTTCTCAGCTAACCAACCAGTAGCATCCCAAGCTCCCTCAACACTCTTTTGATTCCCATAGATTGCCTGTTGCATCGAATTAGCACTGTAAGCAGCTGAGCTTCTATCGGCGAGAAATTCTAATGCACCCAAGACCTGTTGTTTATCATATCTTTTATCTTCCAGCAAAGACTGTACAAAAGTTGGATGAATCCCATGATTGGAGGCATAATGGTAGTAGAGATTCGAGCCCCAACCATATTTATTTTTCAATAGAGTAAAATCTTCTACTGAGGGTTGAGTCATATTGGCATTGCCTTTGTGATAGCCCATCTTCGACATTTCCAGAATTAAACTTTCGGTAGATACATTACCTGCGCCACGACCCATGCCGGTAATTGTACCATCGCACCAAGTTACATCATTTTCCACAGCAGTAATTGCATTAATCAATGCTAAGTTTTTATTATTATGTGTATGGATACCTAAACTGCCCGACCACCCTTTCCTTAACGCCTGACAAATTTGTTGTACATTTTCAGGTGCCATGCTCCCAAGCGAATCCGCAAAATAGAGCACATCAACAACATTCCATAAAGAAACACTTTTTGCTGCTTCAATGTAGTCTTTTTCATTTTTTCCGTGAGCCTGCATCATGTTAAGGCCAACCAAATAACCCAAATCTTTCAACTGTTTGGCAATTGATTCCGATTCAAGAACATTGTTAAAATCGATAGCAATTCGGACAAGAGAAATCTGCGAGTCTTCTTTTCTGTGAAATAGTCTGTTAATTAGAGACTGATCACCCTTTCTTTTCGAAATGAACTCCTTAGCATTAATCATTACACCATAGATTGGACCCGTGGGTAAATCTAATTGATTAACGAATTCATCTGTCGTATAGAAATAAGGTCCCACGAAAGTTTTTTTTGGTTGGGACCGGAATCCAAGTTCAACTACATCGACACTTGCATTTTTGATAGAACTTAAATATTGATCAACAATATCTTGATCAAAATCCCAGCGATTATAGTAACCGCCATCTCGCAATGTACAATCTAGTATTTTCATACTACTATATTAATGATATCAGTAACTATAGTTGAAATTGGATTTTCAACTCTTTGATAAACCTTATTGAAATTATTAATCAAAGTATTAACTACTTTTTCTTTTTCATTCATTATCAATTTTACATTGTTGTACAATTCATCATAATTGTTAGCACCTAAAACAACTTCATTGTATCTATACCCAAATACCGGATAACCTTTTTTATCCCTTAGTGCTAAATCATTATCACACTCAGGAATGCCCACCATATCTGAATATTCAATGGATGGGACCGCATTTCCAAAGAGAAAATCAACAACCACTCCAGAATATAAAGATATTCCAAAATCACTTCTAGAACTTAATACAAAGGCATGCTCATTTGTAAAACGCCATTCTATATCGTAGGTTTCTGTACCAAATACATCAAAATAAATGCTAATATCTGATTGTTTAGGATGAATTTTAATAACCAATTTTTTTTTCATCTTATTAACAATTAGTTCTTTAATTGCAATTAAAGCTTGATGTTTACGTCTAATTGGGAGATATGGTCCAATGCTTGGCCTAGAGATTAGAGTCACATAATTTTCCCATTTTATTTCTGAGTTTGTACAACTTTTTTTAATATAAGATATCCATGTACTATCATATTTAGGGATACCTGAAAAAATAATCTTACTATCATCAATGCCATATTTATCTTTATAATATTTTCTATCATTTTTTGAAAAAATATATACCCTTGAATTCAAATTTGATTTATTTGAGTTTAATTTTATTTTTTCCCTTTGTCCTCCAATCTCTAATCCATGGAAAATAGAAAATTTTGGTATTTCTCTTATATGCTTGGAAAACCTAGTGTAATATTCCTTCTCTGATTCATGTATATCAAATAATAGACCAGACATATTATCAATTAATTCTTTATAACCAAGAACATGGCCCTCTTTTAAATAATTTTGTTCCCATAATTGAAGAATTTTTATATAAAAAAAAATGGGATACTTAAATAACCTTTTCAGTCTACCTCTTTTAAGTAATTTTATAAAAGGCCAATAAACAATCTTTTTATTAATAGATATTGCAGTTTGTAAATTATTACACTTAATTAAATTATCTGTAAAAGAAACAAAAACAACGCCACTAATCTGTGAATTTAAATTTTGTATTAAAAAACTATTTATATCTAATAAACGAATCATTGAAGTCTTTAATATCAAAAGCTCAATCTGATAACCTTTATTTTTTTTTATCTTATCTATAATCGGCAACCACGTATCTACTATTCCCCAATTAGGTGAGCATAAAAATGTCAATTTATTCATAAAAAACTATACCTTAATCTTTCACCGATTTAAACTGCTACGATTATTCAAGTTACTTATCTGCATATTATGTCCAGTTCTCAATCATGTTAAACTATGTTTCTAGATCTTCACCTTTAAAATAATAATACGGGGGTTCCTGATATAACTAAATCATAGTTATTATTGTTAGCATATTCAAATAAAAGTGGGAGCCTGCAATCAAGATCATTGTATGCTCTGACTAATAATATAACTTTTTTCCTCATTTATTAAGGAAGACATTTATATGGCGCTCCCAACCCTCAATCATCGCATGCCATGTGTCGGGAAGTTCTCCTTTAAAATAATAATAAGGTGTTCCCAAGCCTGATAATAGATCACTTATTTTGTTGTTGGCTTCAACCCCATGAATCTTAAGTACGTCACCTAATGAGCCTATGACACAAATTGGTTTTAATTGTTTTTCTTGGCAATCAGAAATAACACCGAGCTCTGATCCTTCACAATTCATTCGAAGAATAAATTGGTCTTCATCATTTATTATCTTTTCACTTTTTAGCTGATCCCAAATAACACCAAATCTCATCCCCACACACACTGTGGATTTACTTTCATCAATTTCCCTTCCTCTATCATAAATGGAACTAGATATAGAATGATCATAAAAATATAGCTTTTTTAGTTCTATATCTTTTTCAGAATCGTGCCCAAGAACAGCCAATGGTAAATAATGAATAGGGTATTTCTTTCCTAACCTTTTTACCGAATCAATAACAACATCTACATTAGGTTCAATTGATATAATTTGAAGATCATACGATCTATTTTTAATAAAATAGAAATTTAATAATCGAAAAAACTTATTGATCTTAGCAAAAGAATTAAAATCCAGAGTAAAAATAATTCTAACAATTTTTCGTACTGTCCATTTGAAGAATACATATAATTGATGAATACCAGGCTTTAATAAAATTGATAACTCTTCAAGTTTATGAGACCCAATATCAATTATTACAAGTCTACTATTCATTATAATTATTTTGCCTTATAATCATTGGAAAAAAACCCAAAAAGCATTTTATTATATTTATGATAACTTATTTGGATTTGATCATCAGATATCTCACCAATTCTTTTTAGCCTAAATAAGATTTCATCAAGTTTAAAACCATCCATCTTTTTTTTGCCATATTTTGGATTACCCATGACAGAACTTTTTGATAATCGACGTAGTTTAAGATATATTTTAGTGTAAAGACGTTTTATCATTGGGATGAAAGGTTTTCTCAAATAGGTTTTTTTATATAAATGATGATGATTATCACCATAGCTATTCAAATCCGAACATACTTTTAAGATTTCCTCTGAAGAAGAATTATTTTCATAATTAGATATTATCTCATTATAGTTATTCAAAATTTTGGCACGCGCCTTATTACTCATTATTAGATTATCTTTGATAAATAATTTTTCTAATTCATTAACTGAATTAACGATGACCGAACTATTGATTGTTTCTGGAATTAAAAACTCTTCCCATGAAGGATTAAGTTTAGGCATATATGTTATCGTTTGTTTGTTTAAAAAGAGTGATTCTATTGATATTGTACTTCCAAATTGAATTACATAATCAGAAGCTAATATTAACCAACTGATCGAACCCTTAGGCTCAATAAAAACATTTTCAAATTTTTCGGCATATTTTCTCCAATAGTTTTCGTTCTCACTTGGATGGGGTCTAATTAAGATAGCATAATTCTTATTTCTTTTTGCAAGTTTTTCAATCATTAAAGAATACTTTTTTAATATATAATCAAAAAACTCCATCCTACGATTTAATCTTTCTAACTTATCCTTATCAAATTGTTTTCCAAATGATCCTTCCATTAACTTTATAAATCCCGCTTTACCATAGAAATGATTTGCAGCTCCAAAGCTAGTAGCTACTAATATTATTTTATTGTAATTAGCGTATTTTTCCCTAATGGAGCTATACTTAGAATTAAAGCTTTTAGCATACTTATATAAAAAATCTATCCTAGGAATTCCAGTTATTGAAGTTTTTTCTGTCGAATCAGGGAAATATTTATTCATTAGTCTTTTTTGCTGATTGCCCCACATCAAAATTCTATCTGAGATTTCTACAGTTTTCTTATTATATCTTTGTTTTGCTTTAAAATCATTTTTATTCATTATTAGCCCTTCTTGATCTAAAAGAACTATTTTATGACCTTTATTTTTTATTTCACTAAAAATACGAATTTCTGATTGAACTAAACTTTTGATAAGCCAAGAACCTATAGGATAGTTATCATATTTAATCATTATATGCCTTGGCCCAAAGAATACATAATATCCTTTTTTTATGGCTTCATATATCAACAAACAGTGCCCATCAATTTCACGATGTGTTATCTCTGTTGGTATATACAAATATTTCATTTTTTATAATTTATTAATAATATTATTCTATAGATATAACCGTGGAAAATCTTGGTTAAATTTTTCTATATCATCTATTTTAGATTTTAGTTCTGGAATAACATTATTTATAATTTCTTTATCACGATTCTTTTTTCTTAGTGAAATTGACTTAACAATCTGATTGGTTTTACTTCCTAATTTTAAAGATAGTTTTTGACTGAGGTATTCAGCAATTATTTGAGGATTCTTAACAAGATCATCATAGATTCCATTTTGTTTAAAAAAAATAGTAATATTAGTTACCATTATTTAGCTT
>ENA-OREN01004086-OREN01004086.1-marine-metagenome-genome-assembly--contig:-NODE-4086-length-12999-cov-3.462080_pt1 | contig 12999 bp, 12 predicted proteins | sample MGYA00248624_ERZ508555 | MGnify/ENA primary metagenome ERZ508555 (study PRJEB26222, sample SAMN06267773) | marine metagenome | isolation source: Saanich Inlet, British Columbia, Canada | place...
TGCCGAAAATGTAGCTTGTGCTACGAACCATCCAGATATTGTACCAACTCCTCCATCAACTCCTCTGGTTGTACCAACTCCTCCAGCAACTCCTCTAGTTGTACCAACTCCGCCACTATCACCTCTGGTTGTACCAACTCCTCCAGCAACTCCTCTAGTTGTACCAACTCCTCCAGCAGATGACAGAATACTTCAATGTGTCTCGTCATTATCGGAATCGATAATGACATTCAAGGAAGCGTGGCCAGATATGGATATACTTGTGAAAAAGGAAATGAAAAAAGAATGTACGATAGTTGCGTTTTTGGTAAGCAAAAAAAATTAACTTAAATTAATTATCCTTTAATAACATTCAAACTATTAAATTTTTAATTGTTCACGAATTTTCATACTATCATAAAATACAATAGGTGGTTGTCCTCTTACATGATGTTGTAATTTTGCATCTTTTGTAGCGAGTAGTACATCTTTGGCAACTTCATTTTGTGAATATTTTGCTCGCTGACCCGCTTCCATCACTTGTTGATTTCTTCCACTTGAGAAGAAATCTTCATCAATTACAATTTCTTTTGGTCGCTTCCAATCTTTCTTTTTGAATTTACCTGTTTTACCACCCGCTGCCTTAGCAAATACGGGGTCTTTCGAAATATCAGTACCGGATTCAACGGTAAACTCTTGATAAAATTTAGGATGACCCTTTTTAAATTTATTTGCGTGGTAGTAATGTTCAACACTATTCCACGTTCTATTATCTAATTTGAATGGTCCCATGTAAAAGTTCGACAATACCTTTCTCCAACTAGGCATTGAAGCTAAATCTGCAAATTTCTTGATATTTCTCGGTTCTATTATCTCTCCAGCACCTTTGCCTGGCAATGGTTTATCAGCAGACTTTGAGTAGAATTGGAATACTGTTGTTTCATCAAATTTGGGCTTCTTCGATAAATCGGACCCTTCATCTTCTGGCTCTTTTGAAGGGTCCCCCCGATCTTCCGGTCCCGCATCATCGCCCGGCGAGATAGGACTGGTTGGGGAATCTTTCATACTTACTTGCAGTAACTTAAATTTCGGTATATAATTATACATGTTTTTTCCCTTTGATTCCATACATTTATCTACAATCAATTTCTTAATTTTAACAGGAATATCATTAAATTCAAATATCTGTTTCTGTTTATAAGTAATTAATTTATAATGATTGCCAGTATAATCTAGAATAATATAATACTTTGGTTTAAATGCTCCTTTTTTTTCAATTGAATTTGGTACCATATCACCACAAGACAAAACATTATCGTAATCTCTGTGTTCATAGTTATAACTGGATAATATAATTAACTTAGCATTTAATGCCACTTCTAATATTTGAATGGTCCAGGACTCCGCCCAAAAAAGACAAGTGCGCATTTTTTTCTTAAGTTTATCTAATGTGTCAATTCCTCGCATCCAGCGATATTCATGTAATAATTCCGATGCTGTTTTTTTTTCTTTTTTTGCTTGTTTAAACTTGGTAATTATAGGTTTTGACTGATCTACTAATTTTTTCTTTTCATCTCTATCCTTGGTTTGATTATACTGTTTTTTTAACACCTTATTCGCGTTCTGTAATCGTGCTAATTCCGTCGATAAAGTTTTTACTTCAGTATCATACATATCATACTGTTCTTTAAAATTCTTAAACACCTCTTCTGTCGCAGCATTACTTGCAATAGATCGTAAATCTCCAACAGTCACGGTTTTTCCAATACTAGAATAAGCATCTCGAATTGTGGAAAATAAACAATCGCCACCACCTTCATTATCTATTATACCATAATTTTCATTTTTCATAAATCTCTCTACCCAGTTATGACCAGAATGTTCTTTAAAATTGGTTTCTTGCTTATCTTCTTCGGTAACCATATCATTAGAAATAATAGGTTTTTCGTCATCATCTTCTGCGAATAATTCTTGTATGATTGTCTGTTTATTCGGAACTCTACTATCCTTTGATAATTCTGTAAAATCATCTGATGGCGATTTCTTGGTTTCATGAGATTGGTTTGTTGTATCTTCAGTAGGCGGAGTAGGTGGTTTTGCAGGTGGTTTTGCAGGTGGTTTTGCAGGTGGTTTTGCAGGTGGTTTTTTCTTACCCAATTCTTTTCGAATAAACGACTCGTTTATAAATTTATATAAAAGTGGCAATGGATTTTCTAATAAACTTATATCAAAATCATTATCTTCATCAAGCAATGAAGTATAAATATTAGATGGGAATTCATATACCCCTATTTGTAATATGACTTCACCATCATTTGTTAAATATACCGGGATATATAAAACATTTTTATCAATGAATGTATATTTCACTTTGCCTAAGGCGATTACCACTTCCAAATCAGGAAATAATTCAATTTGATATAATTGCGCATCATAATCTAAATCTTCAGAATCAATAAATTTAACTGCGGGATATTCAATACTTTTATCAATTTGCGAAAGCACCATATATTCTAATCTAATATTAAAAATTGTCTTAAATATTTATCTTTCTTAATTTCTTCCATATATTTCCATAATTTTTTCCTTTGATAGACTTTTTGAATATTAACAGGGTCTTTTTCAAATAATACTATTTCTTCAACCAACTCATCTTTTCGTTTTTTTCGTTTGGAAATCTCGTAATAATCTGCTATTCTCTCCAATTCTTTTTTAATATAATTTGTTTGATAATCTAGTTCTGAAGCTAGATAATCATCCATGCCCAATATGGCTTCATCTTCATATACATATTGGATTTCCAGGTCTGGTAATGCTTCGTCCAATGTATCGACTTGTTGTAACACGTCTTCATAAGATACTTTATCATTGTTTTTTTTATTTTCTTGTAGTGAATATTGTAAATTAGCAGAGTCAGAATTGCTCATATAAATATAAATATGTGATTGTATTTATATTTATATTACTAAATAAATTGAAAAGAATAAAAAACTTTTAGTTAATATTATTTAACTACCAAACACAATCTAAAGATGTCTCCTATGTCAAAATCAATATGGATTTTCACCTTCCTATTATTTGCTACGAAATGCGTTGCTGCAAACGACGACGATGATACTGGCGGAGAGATCGTCGTTGATTTAATGATTGGAGTAGGAATGGCTATATGCGAAGAGTTTGTTATGTGTAAATTATTCATGATTATAATGGGTTTTATCTGTGCAATTATGGTTCTTATCGGACTGTGTTCAGGCGAAATCAGTTGCGAAGACATTTGTAATCGTCGAACTGCTAGACGCAGTTTTACCAGTGGTGTCGGTTATGGTGTAACACGCTCTTTCCGTAGATAATATTAATTTTAAAAAATTATTAAATTATTTATTTATGTTTAAATAATTTAAAATATATTGTTCATAATAAATTATAATAATGTCCAATCTAGACGTCTCAAAATCGAAAAAATATACTTGGCCTCCTACCACAGATCAAATTAAAGATATAGCAACATCGGCTCTAAATCAATCCCAAGATAAAGATGTTATAGTATTAGTATATTGGGTTAATAATCCAGAGTTAATGATTTTTGATCCTATTCATTTTGCGGTTACAGATTATGTAAAGAGAAAATATGAACACAATGAGAGAACAATTGAAGTAATTATAGGAAAAGAAGATTAAAGTTCTTCTTCTAAATCCATAAATTTAAATACTACCTTATTGCTAAGACTCGGATGATTTGAAACTTTTCTTTTCGTCATATCCTCAATAAATTCTACACATTCGTCCCAACCAAAAGTCACATCAAGTTTATATGCTTCTAATCTCTTCTTCCCGCCATTAATTAAAATTACAATATTTTCTGCAAATTCGGCAACTTCCTCCTTTTTGTTTTCCATGTCCATAAAACTCAACATTGTTTCTTTTAATTGTTTAATAAGTTTAAATATAGCAACTTCCTTGATTACATCATTGTTCATTAGATGAACAAAGAAACTACCAATAGAACGACGTTTTTCATTTTCTTTATTAACATTGCAAAACTCATCATAATCTTCTTCTGCGCTCACATAGCGAATATTATTAAATAATGATAGGAAATTATTAAAATTCTTTTTATAAATCTCATTCATTGCAGGAAATGTAGACAATATTGTTTTATATAATTTGGCAAACACAGCAGACCAAAATTTATTGATACTGCCAATTTCAAATATGGCTTCACCAATCTTTTCCAAATCCTCTTCCTTACAATTTTTATCTATAATAGTAGTCAGAGATTTCATTATATGTTTTTCCATTTCTTCATAATTATTACTCGTAAGTTTATTAAGTAATCCACGCAATTCATCAATATCTTTATCAACTCCATTTTCTTTTTTAGTTAGTTCTGTCGTTTTAAAATTTCTAATTTCAGCCCAATCTGCACCAGAAATTACCTGTCTTTGACGCGGTGGTCTATTGTTATTATTACGAGAGCGCTGATGTTTGAAAACAGGTGTTTTTTGATAAGAGGGGGCTCCTACCAGAGAGGCTAAATTATTTATTATATCGATAACATTTTGTGCTAAAAATCTATCTACATTTATTTGATTTGCCTGTGGAAAATGTTTCAAATCATATTGATGGTCAGCTAGTATTGAAGTCATGGTGTATTACATTTTATCTAATCATTCATATTTATATCAATTTTTATGTAGATATAAAAATTGAAAACAATCTATCATCAACAAACTTAAAAGCATATTACCTCATATATATAGATGTCCGAAAAGACCAACCATACATATACAGAAATTAATGAATGGGATGACCCCACTCTAAATCTTCGTCCAGCTTTGCTCAGAGGTATTTATGCCTTTGGGTTTGAAAAACCTTCTCCGATTCAAAAGAAAGGATTAATTCCTCTTGTTCAACCTGGACATAAAGGAAAACGCCGTGATATTATTGCCCAAGCTCAATCAGGAACGGGAAAAACAGCATGTTTTGGTGTCGGGTCGCTCCAAATTATAAATCACGAACTAGAAGCAACACAAGTTCTTATTTTAGCACCAACACATGAGTTAGCCAGCCAGATTAAGGGTGTAATCACAGATATCGGGCGTTTTGAAAAAGTTAAAGTTCAACTGCTCGTCGGGGGCACATCGGTTGATGCTGATAGGACTAAGTTAGATGAAGAACCACCACATATTGTTGTAGGAACACCTGGGCGTGTCCACGATATGATTCGCAGAAAATATCTTAAGACCGAAAAGATTGATCTGATTGTACTCGATGAAGCAGACGAAATGCTTTCCGCAGGATTTAAAGACCAGATTTATAAGATTTTCCAGTATATGCACAATGATATCCAAATCGGACTATTTAGTGCCACAGTACCAGAAACTTTAGAACAATTGACTACGCGATTTATGAGAAATCCTATTAAAATTTTAGTTAAAGCGGACATGCTAACACTCCAAGGTATAGCTCAGTACTATATTAGACTTGATAGCGATGAACATAAATATGCTACCATTAAAGATCTATTTGAGGGTCTGACAATTTCACAAGCAATTATTTATTGCAATTCCACACGGCGCGTGGATGATTTAGAAGAAGCGATGGTTCAGGATAACTTTCCTGTTAAGAAAATTCATGGGAAAATGGACGAATCCGAAAGAAAGGAAGTACATAAAGACTTTAAAAATGGTGGGTGCAGAGTACTAATTACTTCTGATCTATTCGCGCGGGGAATTGACATCCAGCAAGTCAGTGTTGTTATTAATTTTGATGTTCCGAAAAGTGAGCATACATATCTTCATCGTATCGGTCGTTCTGGTAGATGGGGAAGAAAAGGTATTGCTATTAACTTTGTTACACGTCATGATGGGGCTAAGTTGAAACATTTTGAAGAATATTATAATACACAAATTAGCGAGATGCCGGGAGATTGGTCAAAACATCTTAACAGTATGTAACTCGTCGAATATTAATACTTAATATCTCTAACTTCTTTAATGTTAATTAAAGAAATTAATAAAAATTTTTTACTTCCAATAGAATTTGATAAACAAAAACAAGAAATTTTCGAAAACTTATATGCAGATTTAGAGTTATTAAAACAGGTTGGTTCAAACAAAACTATATATAATAAAACCTTTAGACCTTCGTCAAAAATAGGACACGAATTGCTTGATAAATGGTGTAAATATTATACAACGAATACTGAGTTTTTAAAAGATTCGCAAAAACTATATAAGTCTGTAAGCAAAAGCCATTTATTGCCAACGAAACCAATAATAGAAAAATGTTGGGAAAATTGGAACAACATTAAAACAATGGATAATTTTATTGAAAAATTTCAATATATAGAATGGGAAAAACTTGAATTTCTAAATAAATCTGAAATGTTTTTAGCGGTTCTTACATTTTATCAAACAATATCACCCCTGCTAAGTTTATTAGCCCCTATAATATTATTAATTATACCATTTCTAATTCTTAAAGTACTAAAAAAACCAATAACAGTTGAAGAATATGTAAACGTCTTGCAACAACAACTAGATAAACATAGTATGGGTCAACTATTTACCAGATTTGATTCTTTATCCTGGGGTCAGCGAATATATTTAATAATGTGTTGCGGGATGTATGTATACCAAATATATCAAAATGGTTTAGCATGTTATCATTTTTATTTAAATACAAAACAAATAAATCAAACATTCCGTTCATTAAAGCTATATTTAGAACATACTAAATCCCAAATGAAAACCTATATAATGTTAATCAAACCATTGAAATCACACACTGCATATAGAGACTATATTAGCAATAAACTAGAACATATTGAAAAATTATCAAATATTATCAACAGTATTCCTTTAACCACATTGAATCCACAAAAATTTGCATCTATGGGGAAAATTATGAAAGAATTTTACATATTGCAAACAAACCCAGAAATACAAAATTTATTATTATTTACATTTGGATTTAATGGATATATAGAATGTATCCATGGCGTAAGCACTAACATTAAACTTCAACAAATTAATAAAATCAAAATTAAGAAAAGTAAGAAAGTCAAATTGTATATTAAAAACGCATATCATCCTTGTATTGCTGATAATATTGTGGGAAATACAGTTGATATGAGCAATAACATAATTATAACAGGACCCAATGCAGCCGGAAAAACAACTTTATTAAAAACAACAGTCATTAATGTATTATTAGCACAACAAATAGGATACGGTTTTCATCAAGGTGGTTATATAACCCCTTTTCATTCCATACACTGTTATTTAAATATACCTGATACGAATGCAAGAGATAGTTTATTTCAAGCTGAAGCAAGACGCTGTGTGGATATTTTAAAATATATAAAACAACATAAAAATGAAAAACATTTTTGCATTTTTGACGAATTATATTCGGGAACAAATCCATATGAAGCAGTTGCTACAGCATATAGTTATTTAGATTTTATAACAGAAAATCCCAATATAAGATTTATGTTAACAACGCATTATATTCGCCTTTGTAAATTATTTAGAAAACATACACAAGTTTGTAACTATAACATGGAGACAAAAACCAAAGATTATATACCAGAATATTCTTATAAAATGGTAAAAGGTGTCTCAAAAATTAAAGGAGGGATAATGGTTTTAAAGCAATTAAACTACCCAACAAAAATTTTGGACGAAGCTAATCGAATTATCAATAAATTATAATTTCGTTTAATTTAGATAAATTAAAAAATAGTAGAAAATAAACAAAGATGAGACTTTTTTTAATTAGTTTAGGAGTGACCTGTTTGGTTTGTGTCATTTTATTTTTATATTTTAGAAATAGAATTGGTAAAATGGAGCAAAAAGTAGACTTAATGTTTCAATTAATTCAAGAATATGAACAGAATAAAAATACCCATCAATTTTATCATCAAACATCAGATCCCGTGGCGGCATTCTCTGATACACAAATGGGTGGTACCGAACGCCAAGCAGAAGCAAATTTAATTAGTGTTTCCGATGACGAATCAGACTATTCGGATAGCGATGAAGTTAGCGATGATGAGGGTGGTCTTTTAAATATTAAAGAAACGGTAGTTGGTGAAAATATAAAATCAATTAGTTTATCGGGAGCGGAAATTGAATCTCTCAAAGTTGAACCCGAAGATGATTTAGATGATATTAGTGATTTTGAAGAAACAAATATGGACGATATGATTACTTTAGAAGAGGTAAACAATGATGAGATAGAAGTAGAGGAACAAGAAGAAGATGCTGATGAACACCAAGAAGAAATCGAAGAAATCATAGTAAAAAAAATAGAAGTTTCAGATGACAAACCTTTGGTAGAAAAGACGGTTAAAGAGTTAAAACAACTTGCAGAAGAAAAAGGATTCACTAATTATAAAGGTCTTAGAAAAAATAAACTTGTTGAATTATTGGCAGCAAGTCAATAGAAAAATAATATTAGTCTAATATAAATGAGTTGGGGCACTTGCTATAAAGGATCAAATAATATTCATCCTGGATTTCCAGCGATGATGAGTGATGGGCAGTGGGCTACAAATTGGGAGCCAGCTTGCACCATTAATAAGGCACTTAAAAAAAAAGTTGGAATTACTAATAATTATCAATATAGACAATATTTAATCAAAAATGCTGATAGTATCATAGAAAAAAATCAATTGGGAGCTTGTGACAATTGTTGTTCATGTTGGGAAAATTATAAAGATAGAAATGCTGTAAAATGTCCCAATAAATATATTTTCCAATCTTGCAGTGACCAAACAAAACCGTTTGGATATCAAAACTCGGATCTCAAGAATTTATATCTATCATCCAAAGCATTAGAATCACGATTGGTTGCTCCAATTATGTCCCAGTCACAAATGCTTAATTTACCCAACTTTAATTAAATACTAATTCCATAACAAATAGTATTTAAAACCAAATAACATTGATATGTATGAAGATATTGAGTATAGATGTCGGAATGAAATGTTTAGCATATTGTCTTTTTACTACAACCGACAAGGAATATAATATTGAAAAATGGGGTATTATTGATTTATGTCATCAACAATACCATAAATGTTGTGGTAAAACTATAAAAAAAAATAAATCTTGTGATAAAAATGCAAAATATCATAAAAATTCGAAGTATTTTTGTAAAATACACGCGAAAAAACAAGCTTTTAACATACCAACCAACGAACTTAAACAAGTTTACATTAAAAAAGCAAAGATTGATGTTCTTAAACATATTTGTAAAAAATATGACATCAATCAAGATGCCCAGAAGAAAAAAATCAGAAAGGTAGAATATCAAGAATTGATATTTAAAGAATTAGAAGAGAATTATCTGTCTTTTGTCCCCACCGTTAAAACAGCAAATATAAATATGGTTACCTATGGACAGAGAATGAAAGCAGGATTCGAAAACTTATTAAAAGATATTACCGTGGACCGAGTTATTATAGAAAATCAAATCGGACCTTTAGCTTTACGAATGAAAACATTACAAGGAATGATAATGCAACATTTTATAGAAAAGGAATGCCCAATCATTGAAGAAATTTCCTCATCTAATAAATTAAAAGATTATCTCACCAAAAAGAAAACCAAATATACGGAAAGAAAAAAATTAAGTATTAAGGTGACACAAGAAATATTGAAAGAAAATAATAATTTAGATGAGTGGATTCCAACTTTTCTTGAACATAAAAAGAAGGATGATTTAGCAGACTCTTTTTTACAAGGTATTTGGTATATTAAATATAAATTATCATGAAATAATAATAAATTATATTTAATTGCGTCTTACTTAAAATTAAAAGTTCTAGTTTAATCATAATGAATGAAGTTATTAATATTACACCCACGCAACCACAATTATCAACATCAAATATTGGTGATATTGGAACTATTAAATTAAATAATTTGCCACCGTTGGATACTAACAATGCTCCGAAAAAAAGTGTTAATTTTGGACCTGGTATAGAAATGTTAATGAATGATAAACGGCGTTCATCATCTCCCAAATCAGACATCAAATTATCTGATTTAGAATCTTTGGATACAAATATTAATTTAAACGATTCAAATAAGTCTTCCAATACAAGTAGAAAAGATGCCACCGCTGCTATGTTCGGACAGCTACCATCACAAGATGTTAGTAAAGGAATTACCTTGAATGTAACTGAAAAAATTAATGTCCCATCTACCAACAATAACACTGCATCATCTGCGGCGGCTCCTGCTTTAGGAACAGCTACAGCAAATAATCAGAATAAAGATAAAACTTGGGATGGTTTTAAAAAATTCAATGAAATCCCGGTTGACCCAACAAAACAAGTGCCAAAAACCCCACAACTGTCTAATGAACAGGTATTGCGAGAAAAATTAAGAATATTAAGAAAATTGGAAGCATTAGAAAAAAAAGGTATCCAGTTAACTAAAAAATACAACATGGATAGTCCACTCGCAGAAATGCAAGGAGAATATGAAATGATTAAACAAGAAAAAGAAAAAACCAATTCAGTTAAATTCCAAGGAAAAATGCTAATGGCTGCTGTATCTGCCATTGAATTTCTTAATGCAAAATTTGACCCTTTCGATGTCAAATTGGATGGATGGGGTGAATCTTTAAGTGAAAATTTAGATGACTACGATGATGTTTTTGGAGAATTACATGAAAAGTATGGAGGTAAAGCAAAGATGGCACCAGAATTAAAATTGCTATTTATGTTAGGTGGAAGTGCCGCAATGTTGCACATGACTAATACAATGTTTAAATCCTCAATGCCAGGAATGGACGATATTATGAGACAGAATCCGGAATTAATGCAACAATTTACACAAGCTGCCGTAAGTAGTATGAGTCAAGAAAATCCCGGATTTGGCGGTTTTATGTCAGGTGTTATGGGAGGAGCACCCATGCAATCCCCTGCATCAGGTCCTCCAGGGCCACCACCATCAATGAGAAGAAGACCGCCGCAAATGCAACCAAATATGAGAGGAAGACCTGATGTTGGTATGGCAAGAGGAGTGGCTCACTTTGATGACGCAATTAATATGGAAGAAAAATTCGAACCAGTTAACACTAAAAAATCGGTTAGGAGAGCCAGACCCGAAATGAAAGGACCTGGTGATATTAATGATATCTTATCGGGACTAAAAACGAAACGCGTAAATATTCAGAAACCAGACAATAAAAGCACAATAAGTGTAGAAGACCTTAAAGATATGAAGTCGAGTAATTTAGATGTTCCTAGAAAATCAATACGTAAATCGCGGTCTGAAAGAACTACTATAAGTTTAAACCTTTAGATATTTTAATCCCATTATATATTAATATATATAATGGATAACATATTTATAACAACTGGGAGCAAAGAAAAATGTCAAAATTGGGAAAAGTTTCAAACACCCCTTGGATTAAGAGGAAATAAGTTTAGATTCATTATATTAGCATTAGGCACGACTGGTTCTGGAAAAACAGATGCAATAAAGTATGCAAAACAATATGCCACATTGATCAATCCTGCCACTGTTCGTGATAATCAATTTGACGATACCAATGGTACCAAGAAAAAATGGATTGATTTTGAAGTGTCACATGATCATTATTACACCAATAATGATGCTTATAAAAATTGTATCGATGGTGTATTATCTGAACATCACGATAATGAAAATGATGGTGATGATATAATTAATAACCAAGAAACACGAAAGTTAATACGTGATTGTTACCAAGAATTTAGAACAGGAAATCTACATACGCCCAATCAAAAGATTACACGAAGAGCATATGGATTCGGTGCTACTAAAAAACGCACAAACTATACCAAGCCAACACAAGCTATTCGGCGGGGGGATGATGCCGACGAAAGAAAAAGAAAATGGGCAACAAGTAGTCTTGGACAAACCTTACACGTCCACGAATTAGACAAATTTGTTGATACTCGGTATGCAACAAACAAAAGACCTGAAGAAGTATTTAATGCAGATATAGTGGTTTATAAAAAACTTACCCAAGCAGTAAAAGATGGTAGAAATATTGTTTATGAATCAACAGGTGAATCATTTGACACAATAAAAGAGATAACCAAACTAGCTAGTAATGCTTGTTCATCTAGTAGATACAATTATATAATTATGGGTGTCGTTAATATTATTGATAAAAAAAGTAATCTTGAACGTATCCAAACTAGATTTAAAAGTGATCTTAAAAAATTTAAAGAAAACCCAAATGAAAATCCCGCCCCTCAATCTCCCTCCACGCTTCACTCTGAAGATGAAATAGAAGAGCATCAGAACCAAATAAAACAAAATATTAGACAACTTATTGAATATTGTACCTGTAAAACAAAAACAATATGGCAAGCAAAACAAGACATTGGAAAAACTACAAATGAATCCGACATATTTGCTGAGAATGCAGTTACTGTATACAAAAATTACGGCGATTGTGGTGGGGTTGGTATTGATTTGTTAATGTTGTTTGATCAACAAAATGTGGATCTAAGAGACAAAAAAGAGGGGTCAAAAGAGAATGTATATCCATCGGCTATAATACCTTTAAGCACACGGTCGCAGTATTTACTTCCACTTACTAGAACTGGTGAAGGAGCATTGGTGTTTAGTGCCAATGAAAAGAAGAAAGCCCGCGCATTATTAGGAGACATCTGTATTGCAGGACCCCAGCCTACAAGTACTTCAGGAAAAGAGCAAGAAAATATGATGAAAAAGGCTGCTAAAACAAAAGACCAGTTAAAGGCAGAAGCCGATAGAATAGAATATCGAAAAAAGTTACGTGACAAAATTCGACAAAAAAGACAAGGTGGGAAAAAAACCCACAAAAAACGAAGGAAAAAGAGAACAAAGAGAAAAACTCACAAGAAAAGAAAACGAAAAAGACGAAAAACCCGCAGAAAACGACATTAATCTTTCATGGCCTCTTTCACCTCTATTACATTTGATACTTCTTTTTTAATATTTATACAATTTTTATTTCGCTCCG
>ENA-OREN01004089-OREN01004089.1-marine-metagenome-genome-assembly--contig:-NODE-4089-length-12987-cov-3.040744_pt1 | contig 12987 bp, 15 predicted proteins | sample MGYA00248624_ERZ508555 | MGnify/ENA primary metagenome ERZ508555 (study PRJEB26222, sample SAMN06267773) | marine metagenome | isolation source: Saanich Inlet, British Columbia, Canada | place...
CAACGATCTATAAACTTTTGAAATTTAAGTTCGTCACGAGTAATTTCGGATGAGCGACCAACTGAAAATGCATCAGCTTCTGTTAGTCTGCTCATAGGGATATTTAATGCCCTATATAATTTGTTTTGGAAGTATTGAATATCTTCAATCTCACCAAGATTAGAACCACCTGGAAGTGTATCAATCTCAGTACCACGACCACCTTCTCTACGTGGTAACCAGAAATCTTCCATAATATTACGATGAATCTTCTCATCTTTAATATTTCCTGTGGTAGGATCATATACAACTTTGTTACGGTATTTGTTCATAGTAGAATTCAAATACTCTTCAGCTTTACCTTTAGGTAGATTACCTACATCAATATAGAATATTCTACGTTCAGGTGCTCTTGATATACGATAGATGACAAGGGAATCTTCCATCATACTTAATTGGTTAATAGGTTTAAGGGCTTTATTTAAGTAGCCAATAACCTTATTGCGTTCTTCGTTGAGTAGACCTGAGTTAACCTGAATAATAGAATCAGTGTTAATACGTAATCCTTCACCATTGTTTGTCATTACATCATCTTGATAAAGGTAATATTCACCAACCTCTTTTACAAGATCAGCACCAGTCTTTGGATCTTTTACCTTCTCAGTCTCTTTGATCTTACGAATCTTTGTAGGATCAATTTGTCTCATCTCAATTATACCAGCATCAGGTTTAGACTCGTTAATAATACAATGGTAGAATAAACGGCCATCTACATACCAACGTCTAAATGTATCGTATGCTGTATTAGAGAAGTTAGTTAAATTAAGAATCCTATCAAATTCATCTTGAATAAGTTCTTTAACTTTATCTGCTTGGTCTAGGTTATCAAGGTTGAGCTTAGCTATAATACCATTCTCATCTGTAATTGCTTCATTACATATATCTTCAATAGCCATATCCACTTCAGGATAATTTGCTACCGAACGGTATTTCATAATTAGATCTTTATCATTTTGGAATTTATCTCCATTAAGATCCATGTATTGGCCAAAATAACCACCTGTCGGTGATATCTCGTACGCACCATCCTCGTTATCTGGTGTAAACGATACTGGTTTTTTGTTGTCTTCTATCGCTTTTCTTTTAAACTGAAAACCGAATAGTGATCTACTGTTGTCTGCCATTTAATATTCCTTTATTCACTCTTTCCTAAATATTATTTATAACACTTAGAAAAGAGTGCCCGAAGGCACTCCTTATGTTATATCGATGATTTACGTTGTCTTATCAGATTCCCAATACTGAACTTGTAATTCAACTTCAAACTCTTCAATAGCATTTTCACTCTCGTAATTTAGTTCAATTGCACCTAAATTAGTTGGGAAAGTACCACGAATGTTATAAGTTTTCTCTACTGTACCGTCTTTGTCCAGCTGCTCAACGATCATATCCGCCATATAAGAACTAGGCTGTGTTAAACCTGTGTTCGCTTTATGTTGGTTAATACCGTTCATCCACTGTTCAAAAGAATTACGTACATTAAAGTCCGTATCGTTAATTATAGTAACCGACCATGGATCAAACGTTCTGTCACCAGCCACTTGCAATGTACGACCCCTAAATGGAACAGGAATCGGAGCTATTGTTGATGCTGGCATGCTTGTCGCTTTACACATGTACGATGCCAATTCTACATTCGCTGTAACATAACTTGGAAAAGCCATAGTTACTTTGAATAAATTAGGTCTAGCACCACCGCCAACTAGTTTGGCTTTCATATCATCTACGCCTAATATTGCCATCTTTAATTACCTCCTGCGATTTCACTAAACTCAACACCAGTTCTTGTGGCGATAAAGTTTAGAGTTATATAGTTAATAGATCTTGCAGGTTTAACATAAATGTCTGCTACAAACTTGTTCGTGTCAATAATGTTACCAGTATTATTAGTACCATCACAAACAACCTTAAAGTCTGTAATACCTCTACGACCCTGAACATCTCTTAAGAAAGGCTCAACCATATTTCTAAATTGAGCTCTCGTAAATTCATCATTAAATTCGAATAATGATGCTTTCGATGCTGCAGATACCGCTTTCTCAAGAACAATGAATAGTCTTCTAACATTGATTCTATCGAATGCACTTGGCTTAGCTTGTAAAGTTTTATCACCAAACAACACTGTACCTTGTCCAGGGAAAGTCACTATAGGGTTAACACCCGTTTTATATAGTGCATCTCTATCCGCTTGATTAGGGTTCCATGCTAGTTTAGTAACGTTACGAACTGCGCCACGTGTAAATCCTGCCGGTGAGAACCATGCATCAGCAACTAAATCAGCATTAGCTGTTAGTCCTGCTGTTGATCCTGCCGCACAAATCCAACGATAAACATCATTGTACTTGTCATACACATACAAAGAACTTGAATCCGCAAAGCCATAAGACGATGAAGTTAAAGCAGTTCTCCATGCTGCTACATCCGTAGCCGGTGCTGCTGCATTTGCTGTTGCCGCTCTCTCAGGTGAGACAAAGGCTACCGCATCTTTTCTTGCTGCTGCTAAAGCAACTAAGAAATTACTTAATGTTCTTGTATCTGCTGCACTAAAGCCAGAATTTGCTTGGAACACTAAGTTTACATCAACTGTTTCTGTATCTGCAAAAAGATTATACATTGCAGTAGTTTCACCTACCGTACATACATTACCGTCAATACCACCACCTAGTGAAGCACTTGCAACTGCAACTACTGTAAAAGCGTTTGCTACTGCAGATTCACCAGCGTCAGATAAAGCTGCTGGATGGTTTCCGATACGGATCCATTTTGATTTTGTGTTGATGTGATCTTTATAGTACAAAGATGTACCATCAGATGATTTAACATCACTAGCTTGACTTAAGAAACCAAAAGTTTCTAAAACCGTACCAGCTGTGCCGGATATTTCACCAGTTTCATCTGTTACTACCACGTGGATTTCATCTAATGAACCACCTACTGCAGCGGCTCCAGCTGATGTGCCAGGAGCACTTTCAACCCACGATTTCCAAGTAGCATCACCGTTAAAGCTTGCTGCTTGTGTTGCGAAATGAACTTTAAGTGCACTACCTAAAACACCAGGATGGCGGGCAATAACCCAGTCTCCAGCTGCGGGTGATAATGTACTAAAATGATCATCGTTTTTTGCTAATATTCCAGTACCTGACGCTGTTGCGTTACGTGCTGTTGATTTTACAGCTCTGACAACTTTTAGCGCGCTGCCATAACTTAAAAACTGGGCGGCCGTTAAAACACTTTCGAATGTGTTTGCATCAGGCTTCCCAAACTTTTCAACTAATTCCGTTTCACTACTTACAGTATGTATCTCTTCGCACGGTCCCCAACTGAATGCTCCAGCCATGGCTCCGATTGTAGATGATGTAGACGGTACGACATTAGTCAAATCGATTTCTTTTACCTGTACTCCAGGTGAGACTAGATTTGCCATATTTTTTCCCTTGTCATGTTATTAATAAGATTATTCATAATACGTAGTTTTCTCAATATACTTATTTATAACAACTAAAATTTATAGGTTTCCCATCCTACACCGAATGGATGATTACTATCTTCTTGTTGTGGCATATGCCCAACCGGTATTACTTCATCTTCCATTTGCTTTACTTTTTGCTCATATAACATATGTTTCATGTTTACATCGGTAGATTCTGCAAAGAATGGTGTAGATGTAAACCAACCAAACATCACTAAATTCATCATAAGATCATCATGTGAGTTATGATCTGCTTGGTAAGATGATCCTTTCGCTACAAATGTCGACATTTCTCGAATTGTTTCTTCATCTTTTATGATTAACTTCTTTTGTGTCATGATATCTCTTATGTTTGAGCAGCCAATCCTTTTAACTTTACTTGTCATAGTAACACCAATAGCATTCGCCTTAATCATACTCTCTACAAATACATTCTCATATTCTAAATCATAATATAAACCATTACATACCACTTGTCCTGCATCATTTGATTCAACTACTACATAACATTCATTATAATGTGTAGCATACTTGTATAACAAGTCAGGAAATAATAAAGGGCTTATCATATTATCACGGTATGTACATACTTGTACAAAGGGATTACATGACACATCAACCACTGTAAACGTGGAATAATCTTGGCCTCTTCCACGAGATACATCGACAAACATAAGATAATTGTGCCCTTCTTCTGGTTGGTCAAAGATCTTTACATTGTTATAGTATTCCTGTGGTTCTGTAGATCTTAAAGCTAATAAGACATCAGCAGATATTAATGTGTTTCCTGTGCCGTGAAAACTATTACCGAATTCTTGGTCAAACTGGAGTTCAGATGTATTCTCAACAGTCATTTGTTTCCATGCTTCATCTCTTCCAGGTACATCCCACCAGTCTACACGAGTTGGTGTAAATTCATTTGTTCCTTGTACAGCACCTTCATATAGTTTATGATACATATTACCAATACCATTGGCTGTAGATGTGATAATAATCTTAGATGTTTTACCAGATGAGATAACTGGATATGTTGATGTATAAAATTCTGCAGCGTTATCTACAAATGCAAACTCATCGAGGTAAACAAGGTTAAGTGACATACCACGAATAGAGCTTGATGATGTGGCTGCAGCAATGATTCTGCTATTATTAGAGAATCCTATAGATCCTTTATTGAGTGCAGTACATCCTGGTTGTAAAAAGAATGGTAGATTCTCTAGCATCAGTGTAATACGTGCTAACATTTCTCTTGCAATAGCATTCTTATTTGCTAGTACACCTACAACTTGTTCCCCTTTGAATATAGCATACCATAGAAGATACGCGACCACAGCAATCGATTTACCACTCTGACGACATGCCAAAACAATATTAAATCGATGCTCAGTAAATGAGTCAAACATTTTCTCTTGATATGGGTATAGGTCAAAGGGTATTAAGCCTTTGTCGAGGTGGATTACTTTACAATACTTTTTAGCAAAATATTTAGGGTCATCTAAACATTTCTTGTATTCTTTTAATTCCTCTTTTGTCCAAGGATGTTCTACATCGGCACCCCGAACATTCGGATTGCCTAAATAGTTTGTCTCTCTCATTTCTCAAATAAGTCCGGTTCTGTTTCTATTACCTTTTCATCACGTAACATTTTTTGTAGTTCAGCTGTTGAGCCTATAAACACATTGTTATTCGTTGCTGCTTGCTGAGCAAGTGCTGTAGGTTCATCAGTTTTATCTTGTTCCTTCTTACTCTTATGAAGCTTTAAAACTTTTTCACCTATCTCAGCGTTTTGTTTAATTAATTGTCCAAGAACTTCAAATGCTCTCGGGTGCTCTGACTCACGCGCAAGCTCCATCATGAGCTCTATCGCTTCTTCACCTTGCGTGGATAAATCAAATAAATCTCTTCGGACTCTTTCGAAGTCCGAATCAATTTTACTTTTCGTGGAAGTCGATGTGAGCTTCTGGGTTTTCGTCTCCATGTTCATGGTCATCGTCATGTTCCTGTGGGTTTTCATAATATGTATTCCATAATTCTTGTACACCATATTTTGTACGGCTTTCATCTTTATTGCCACCTTCATATGGTATAGCTAAGTTCTCTTCGATAAGACTTTGGTTAGCATCTTTGCCATTAACCTCAATCGTACCAAGTACTCTTCCAAATTTACCTTTCTCCATATCTTCGGTTACTAGTGTAAATTCACCATTAGCTTCTGCCAATAGTTCTATCAATCTGTGTTTAGCAGCAAGTCCCCATGACTTCTCTGCCAAATTTCTTGTTCTACTCTCAGGTGTATCTATACCCATTAAACGGATACGATCCCGCATGAATACTGAAAAACCTAATTCTATATCTGCATCAATGGTATCTCCATCAACAACCTTTACTAATTTTGCATTAAATCTATATCCCATTACATTCTCCCTTATACGTCAGTGTCAAAAAAGTTAATCGTCTCAGTGTATGGTTCTTTAAAACCACCAGCACCGTCAGATGTTGTTGTACCTACTATCTTTTGTGTCTCAAATTTATGAGTAGTAGGATCAACATTCTCTGAATAATCAACTTCTGTCTGGAGAATTTGTTTGCTCTTACCGATACCTCTATAATAACGAATACGAGTTGAGAAAGACAAAGTATATATTATGGCTCTCCTCGTAACTAAATCACCCTCATAATCATCATTCATATCAACACTCTCTAAAACTATCGGAGTGTCGGTTGTGATATTCATACTTGGAATATCTTTTATTGTTACTGTATACTCTGGCTGAAACATTGGAAGTATCTGCTCTAATAACTGCAGAGCTTCATCTTGTGTTGAAGCCAAAAGATTTAATTCAAATCCAACTTTATAAACAGCGGGTGCACCCAACTTGTTTAATTGTAATGTGTCCCCTGTTATTACCTTTGTATAATTCTTATGTTTAGATACACGTGCATTGGCATCATATTCCATAGATGATATTTCAAATGATAATCTAGGTAGCTTTAGTGCTATCTTAGGATCACTTGTTTGTTCACCTAGACGCGCAAGAACTTTTGATCTTGGTGCATAACCTAAAGGAACTTTAATTTTTTGTAATACTTTCCCAGCAGAATCTTTTTTAACGACTTCCATATCGTTAAATATGCTACCGAATACCGATACCATACGTCTTGTACTTTCATTATAGAAGTGGTTCTCAAACATTATGGATCTCCAAACGGATTAGATTCTGTAAAGTCTATAACATCATCACCAGCAACTTCAAATTCATCATTGTCAGCAAATGGATCTTGGTTATAGAATGTCTTCGTAGTACCACTCTGGTCAACTGTAATATATGTTTGTGTACCAGAATTTTTACCTATAAGTTTCTTCGTAGTGGCGGACTGAACTGAGAATGTCATAAATGTACCATCACCATTTGTGCTTTGATGTGGAGATATGATTGTTATTCTAGCATCAGTACCTTCCCAACCAGCAACATAACCTTCAATATTAATAGGATCACCGGCTGAATCATTAACGCCAGTCCATTGTGTTACTAATTCGCCAAGCTCAAAGTTTGCAGTATTAGCAGTAACAATATAACTGTATGCTGTAGCATTATCCCATTCGATAGCATCAATCTCATCCATACCAGTATCAAAATGCTGATCATTATATTCAAATAACTCTGCAGTTAGTGTATAACTTGGGAGGTCTTGTAATTGATAGAATGGTGATTTAGGTTCTACATATTTAATCTCAAATAATCTTTGTGTCATTGTGAAATATATGAGATCACCTTCATTAGGAGATGCTTGACCATTGACAATGTTTTGACCAACAGCCTGATCCCATCTACGTTTTGTTACTACAAGGTTTGCCTGATCACGAATCTCTAAACCAAATTTACCTAATAGATTACTATCACCTTCGAATCCTTCAATATTTTCTAAATACATTTCTACTGGATAGGCTTGCGTGAATTGACTCCACTCTTCATTTAAGAGGGCGTCTTCACCTAATGATTCGCGTGGCAGATATACCACGTCTTGTCCAAATACTTTGATGCTCTCTGTAACAAGATCCTCGTATAGGTCTTGTTCAGATCTTACCGCTCCTGAAAAATATACTGATGTAGCCATTCTTTATCCCATTAAAAAGTTGTCTGGCATAGCCCAAATCAACCTGCATTCTTCTTCTAAACCTTGAATCTCCTCAATGGCGTCTTCGTATATCTGACGTCCATTCAATGTTATACCACCTGGAAGCTGGAAGTCTTGGAACTTCATTAAGTTTGCTCCCCATTGACGTTTAATCAATGCAGTAAGATATTTCTTTAAATACAAATCATTAAAAACATCGGCATATGTTCCTGGATCTATAATAGACATTACTTCAAGAACTATAAAATCACCAGCTCCTAAATCTCCATAACCTTCATCCATATGAACTCTATTCATATGTCTACTAAATCTGATATGCTCTTCACTATTTAATCTATGGTCAATCAAAGATAATTTCTGTTGTGATTGTATATATTCTTGAGTTTGAGCTCCTAAACCTTGTAACATGAAGATATCATTAAGTCTCATATGGTAACCCATATCAAATAATGAACTACCAGTAGTGCCGGTAATCTTTAACATACGTACAACATTAGTCACACTATCAGCCACAGTAATATAATTATTTGTTATATCTGTTGCAGTTAGCTCATGTTTTAAATATTCACGAATTACACCATCAGAGTGATACTCTTGGTAGAATTGTAATGCTTCATCTGTACGATCTTCAAGTTGATCTTCATCTACATTAATTTCAATTACAGGTGCACCTAAATTCCTTAAGCAGTAATCTTGTAATGTAGCTCTTGTTGTAGGTTTTGCCATGATGTTTCCTTGTTATATAGACTTATTTATATAAAACAAGACTTCCTTTAGTGTATTTGGAAGAATAATTCCATACGTGCTAGTGTATCTGCGTCTGGATTTGTGTGATGATTCTTTTTATAGATTTCTTTTGCGGCTGCCACATCGCCTTTTGCTAACTGTACAAAGTTATAATCTTTAGAAGTTTTACTATGCAGGTGAACAAATGCCAAAGCTAACATCTGGTCATAGGTTAATTTATCCATTTCTTTCTTGTGGTCATAACTTGATATATATGATGTACCATACAACTCACCTTGAATTGAAGCTTCGAGATCTGTTAACCATTTAGGATATTTCATCTTAGTACCACCTGATAATTTGTCACTATTAATATATCCACGAGGTTGCCAATCTCTTCTACCTAGAATAGAACGTGAATTAAATTTTTCAATATGATATCGATAACGATTAACCGCTGTTTCAACACTATCTTTTGTAAATTGCACATAACCATAAGCAGTATTATCTTTAATTCCTGGCGAAGCATTTTGTATCCAATCAGATTCTACACCAACTAATTCATCCATCAACCAAAGAACATTACCTGCAAAATTATCAAAGTCAAATGCAGCAAGTGCAGCTTCATCTAATCCATTTGTAAACTGTACATTACGCTGGTATCTTAATATTTCATCATATACTAACATAGTAGCCTCAGTCATATATGAGCCTACAGTTTCTTTTAGATTGGATTTAGCAGAATAATCAGATGTAGTTGATACTACGTTAACCGTTGCTTGTGTTGGTAGTGTTAGTGTTGCCATAATTAAAAGGCCGAGCTTAAGTTTTCTTCCGAGTTGGGGCATTCCGTCTTTGATTTACTTGATCTGCTGGAATACCCATCTTAGCAGCATCACCATATTTTTTCATGGTCTTAGCGAGATATGCTTTTTTTGCTTTCGCACGTTTCATCGCAGCTGGGCTCAATTCATTTACATCATGTGTATAACCTTTAGCCTTCATACGTTCATGATCAGCTTTTGTTTTGGCATCATACTCATTACCATCTTTATCATACATCTTATGAGGAGAAAAATCATCTTCTTTTACACAGTTATTAACACGCTTGCCACCTTTACCTTTCTTGGTGCCAACCTTTTTAAAACCATCCCAACAATCCATCTCCCATAGCTTAAAATTTTGCATTAGTATTTCCTTGCGAATATTTTTTCTTTATCTTTCTTTTTCTTTCCTGCATTAGGAGCCATATCAACATTACCATCGCCTACGTTATTTGCTGCAGTTTCACCCATTAGAACTTTACTGGCAGCTTCCATAGTCTTTCTTAATTCAGCCGCATCACCATAAGCATAGTCTAACTTAGGATATTTTTCAGCAAACTCTTTTTGCTTTTTAGCTTCAAGTCTTTTAGCCTTAGCTTTTTCACTACGTACTTTAGCTTCTTTATAACCTTTAGTACGTCTATCTACAATGACCTTACCTTTTTGCTTCTCGCCTTCAGATCTACGTTGTGCAGATTTAAATCCAATCAGACGGCCGTCTACATCAACTCTCTCTTCGATTTCTTCATTAGCTCTTCTAAGAATATCCATTACATCTGGATTATCACCTAAACCTTTTTTAAGCTTTTCAATATCTTTTAAAGCTCTTTGCATATTACCTGAATGTTTCTTAGCAATAGCTTTAACTTTCCTTTGAGTTCCAGCATCTAATACAGGGTATGGTTTACCTAACTTAGCACCTCTTATAGTTTTCCCTATTTTAACTTCTTTAACTGATTCTCTAGTCTTTGCATTCAATGCATCGCGAACAGCATTATAGACATTGTTTTTTTCATCATCATTCAGAGATACACCGGTAATATCATCAATAAGATCCATACCTTCCCAATCCATATATTTTTCAACACCACGTTTAGTTCTTGCTTTTGCAGCATCATGTGATCTTGCAATAGCTTTCATAGCTAAATCAAAAATGTTTTTTTCTGGACGATTTAATTTAACGGTCTTAGCTTCAGTAACTGATTCATGCATCATAGCTTGTTTAACAGCAGCTATATCTTTAAAGTTAACTTTTTTACCCATTTCAGCAGCTGCCTGATCTACTGCTTTATTCCACTCTTTATCACCGTGTGCTTTATTCTTAATACCTTGCTTCTTTGCAAGATCAAATAATTTTGATGCATCACCTTTTAATTTAATTGATAAACGATTAGCTTCTTCCATACCTTTTGTTTCAGGATCTAGATTATTATCCATTTCCATACATGCACCTTCTTCATGCATCTTACCGCAATGCTCGCACATAGACATCTTTTCGAACCTACGTTTCTTTCTACGTACAGTTTCAGCATCACCCGAGAATTCTTTAACTTGACGAATAATGCTTAAAGGCTTTGGGTAGTTACTCTCCATTAACTCAGGATATAAATCTTCAATATCCTCTGGATCCATAGCATAATCTTGCCCCTGTAAGTAAGCTAATAGTTTTGCTTTATCACCTGAAATGATAGCTCCATCACTATGTGGCTTCATTTTAATTTTATATTTTGTGGTTGCAAATTTAATATCTTTACGATCTCCATCCCAATTGATATCTAATTCAGCTTTACCTCTACCAGCTTTCAACTTTGTTGCTTCGCTAACATCTTCTTTATGGTATGAAGCATTCATCTTCTTTTTCTTCTTAGAAGCATTCATTTTACCATATGAAGCATTGATTTGTGATGCAGCTTTATCAGCCATATCTTCATCCGAATCAACAGTAGTCTCAGGATCTAAATTATCAGGATCGTCATACCTTTCATTTTTCTCAGGCTTTTCGTTATCTCCTTCCCAACCTTTATCGATAGCATCATAAAATTCTTTTTTCTTAGCATCGTCTAACTCAGCAGGCGACTTTACTCCAAATTTCTTAAGAAGAGAATTGAAGAATTTTTGGTAAGCTTCTTTGCCACCTGATGCTTCTCTAATTTGTTTTAGGGTTTTCATATTTATTCCTTTGTTAAGTAGTTTTCTAATTGTTTCATCATTAAATCTTGATTAACACTTACTTTTGTTAATTCTATCATGATCTCGTTATACCTTTCAGTACTTGATATTCTGTATTCTGTATTTGTTTGCACATCTTCTTGAATATTTATTTGAGTATTCGTTATTTCTGATGCCCACCATACAGCTGTCATTGTTTGACCAATGAGGGTAATGAACAATGCAATACCACTATTCCTAATCCAGTTAGGAACTCTGACACTTCGCTCTCGCCAAGAGTCTAATTCTTTTTCCTGCCTTTGTAATGCAACGTGCATTCTTTCTAATTTATTCTCAATATCGAGAAGTTTTGTATCAGTATCCATTTTATTCCCGAAATTTTATTCCTATGAATGTATTTATACAACTACCAATTTTCAATATGTTTAATGTATTCAGTCATTGCATGGTCAGAAAAGTTATCAACTTTGAATGATTTTAGTCCACCCCACATACCTTTGATGCGATCTGAGAACTTAGCCCACATACCCATCTTTTTCTCATGAACTGTTCCATCATGCCCAATATACATCAATGTGCCATCATGTCTATAATTCATAAGCCTTAATGGTACTCTTGTGACTATATCATTATTATTCTGCCATCTATAATGACATATCAATAGTGATTTAACATAGGTTGGCCATCCAACTCTTGGTGAACCGTATGTAAATAAACATTCTACTTCAGGAAAATCATAATTCAAAGCACATCGACTAGCCATAATAGTAGCCATTGCAGCACCTAAACTATGTCCACAAAACCATAAACGTTTCTTTACATTGATTATATCAACAGATACCTCAGGCCAAAGTTCATCTACTTCATTCTTAAAGCCACGATGTACTCGACTTACTGTTTCTGATTTGACTGGAAATGCTTTGAGATCTGCCTTGAGATCATTAAATTCCGTAGGTTGTGTACCACGACAAGCAACTACAACATCAGTCTTGTTCTCAAACCTATATGCTTGAGCTCCACCTATATCATAAAATTTTGTTTTAGTAAAACCATGTTTCTTAGCAAGCTTTATAACATCGGCTTTATCACCGTATGCATCAGCTGCAAGCTTAGCAAAAAGAAGACTTTTCTCCTTTAAATTCATTTCACTTATACTCATTACATTGCTCCCCAATCTCTATAGGCTTTATAAGCACCCCAACCTAATGCAGCGATCGCTGCAATTTTAATAAATGATGTAGCAAATAACGCGATAAGCCCAAAAGCTATTAATCCTAAATTACTTCCCATTATACTTTCTCCTCTAAATTTTGTAAGCGTTCTTCCAATGATTCAATCTTTGCAGCAATCTTTGGATTGACTTTCTTCCAAGCATCTTCATCTTGGTTTAACCAAGTCCAACCATACTTGTCCCTAAAATAATCTACTGTAGCATCAATCTTTCCATAACCCCATAAACCAATACGTGTATCTTTAATATAAGCTAAAAAGGCTGCACCTAATAATGCTCCTGCAATACTAGTATAAATCCATAGTTTATCTTCAAACATCTTCTTCCTCTCCTTCATCTGGCCATGGGCCAGCAGTAAATGGTGACATAGGTGCTAATGGTACATTTCTTAT
>ENA-OREN01004090-OREN01004090.1-marine-metagenome-genome-assembly--contig:-NODE-4090-length-12986-cov-12.779456_pt1 | contig 12986 bp, 11 predicted proteins | sample MGYA00248624_ERZ508555 | MGnify/ENA primary metagenome ERZ508555 (study PRJEB26222, sample SAMN06267773) | marine metagenome | isolation source: Saanich Inlet, British Columbia, Canada | place...
GGATCTTGCGTCGTAATTCCGGCTGGATCATTTCCCGCCTGATAATCATCCCAAAAGCCAGCAGCTGAACCAATCGCCTTATACTCATCATCAAACTCTGGACTTTGATCACCCAAAGCGATGAGCGCAGCAGTACCTATAGAGACTGCATCAGCGCCGAGTGCTAAGGCTTTTGCAACGTCAGCACCACTCCTGATGCCGCCAGAAACTATCAACTGCACCTTGCGATGCATATCCATCTCCTGCAAAGCTTCAACAGCCATTCTTACCGCCGGAAGTGTTGGAATACCAACATGCTCAATAAATACATCTTGAGTTGCTGCTGTTCCACCTTGCATGCCATCAACAACGACGACATCTGCTCCAGCTTTAACAGCTAAAGTAACGTCATAAAAAACTCGAGTGGCGCCAACCTTGACATAAATAGGTTTCTCCCAGTTTGTAATTTCTCTGAGCTCTTGAATCTTGATTTCCAGGTCATCTGGTCCAGTCCAATCTGGGTGACGACAGGCTGATCTCTGATCTATTCCTTCCGGTAGATTTCTCATTTCTGCAACTCGTGGTGAAATTTTTTGACCTAAAAGCATTCCCCCGCCCCCTGGCTTAGCACCCTGGCCAAGAACAATTTCAATGGCATCGGCGCGCCTTAAGTCATCAGGATTCATACCATATCTTGATGGCAAATACTGGTATACGAGTGTTTTAGAGTGCCCCCTCTCTTCAGGAGTCATACCGCCATCTCCAGTTGTGGTACTTGTTCCAGCAAGAGTAGCGCCTCTGCCTAGAGACTCTTTTGCCTGAGCTGAAAGAGAGCCAAAGCTCATACCAGCAATGGTGACGGGTGTCTTTAAATGGATTGGGTTTTTTGCAAATCGATTTCCCAAGACAACTTCAGTGGTACATTTTTCTCTGTAACCCTCAAGAGGGTATCGAGAAGTTGATGCTCCGAGAAAAACTAAGTCATCAAAAGTAGGGATATCTCTTTTTGCACCAAAGCCACGAATATCATAAATACCTGTTTTGGCTGCTCGCTGAATTTCAGCAATTACATGCCGAGGAAAAGTTGCTGATTCTATTAATGTTGGATTATCTTTACTCATAATCTAGTCTCCTTAGTATTCATCAACCTGGTCAATGTCAAAATTATATAATTTTCGTGCAGAGCCATAACGTCGAAAATCTTCAACCTTATAGTTCATATTTGATTGTGTAAGTAATTCTTGAAGCTCTTGTTTGTGCTCATCACGCATTTCTTTTTCAATGCAATCTGTGCCTAAACTTTTGACTTTTCCGCGGACATAAATTTTAGCTTCATAAACAGAGTCACCTAGAGCATCTCCAGTATCGCCACAGACAACTAAGGTTCCTGATTGAGCCATAAATGCACTCATATGACCAATATTGCCGCCTACTACAATATCAACCCCTTTCATTGAAATGCCGCAACGTGAACTAGCATCACCCTCAATAACAAGTAACCCACCATGGGCCGTTGCAGCTGCGTATTGGGATGCATTTCCTGTAACACGAACCTCACCAGACATCATGTTTTCAGCAAGACCAGGTCCGGCATTACCATTGATTAAAATATTTGCCTGTTGGTTCATACCAGCGCAATAATAGCCAACATGTCCATTAATCTCTACATGAACTTCTGAGGTCAGTCCCACAGATAGTGCGTGCTTACCAACCGTGTTATTGACAACGAATTTATCGCCAGAAGAGCCGCTTTGCAATTTTTCATTGAGATCTCTGACACTGCTTTCTTTTAAATTTATTGCTGTCATATTTAACTCCTTTTCCAACTATAAATTTGTGTTGGTTCAGGCTCCCAAATGCGGGCATTTTCTGCGCCTGGCAGGGTTGCGATTGCCCTATACTCTGATGACATTGCAGCCCAGTCATCCGTCTCAGCCATAATGGCTGGTTTACATCCAATTGGATCCCTCATCACAGCAAAGCCATCTTTAGTGCCAATGGCAAAAGTATAAAACCCATCAAGGTCTTCAATTGCATGATTAAGCGCCTCATCAAGGTCATCGCCCTCACTTAAACGCCAACTCAAGTAGCCTGCAGCAACTTCACTATCATTATCGGTTTTAAATTTAACCCCTTCACGTTTTAAGGTTTCACGGAGACGATTATGATTTGACAATGAGCCGTTGTGAACCAAGCATAAATCTTGTCCGGTAGAAAAAGGGTGCGAGTGCTCAGTCGTAATAGCACTTTCAGTTGCCATTCGGGTATGGCCAAGCGCATGCGTTCCAGTCATATTTTTAATGTCGAATTGTTCTATAAAATCTGCTGGATTTCCTTTGCCCTTGAAGATTTCGATATTGGTTCCAGCACTTGTCACACTTAAATCACTCCAATTTAATCCAAGCCATTCCTCCACTTCATCCAATGCATTACCCAAAGAGAGAACTGCATGGTTCTGAGTTACAGTAAATTTTTTGAGAGAGAAATGAGATTTAACTGATTTTTCAAAAGAAGCCCAGTCAAAATCCAATTTTGGAGCGAGAACCGTCACCTTACAACCCTTATCATTTGGATCTCGATAGACGGCCATACCGGCGCTATCAGGGCCTCGCTCTGTCATCTCACTCAACATAGGTGCAACTAGAGCTCCTAGTTCAGCCTCAAGCGCAGGATTTTTAATAAAAAGTCCAACAATTCCACACATATTTACTCCCAATAATCAACACAATCTTTGAATTAAAATTAACTCAAAAAAAGATAGTTTAAATTAAAAACGTACTAATTTTTTAGTAATGATTTAATATCTAGTAGAGTCTTAAAAACTCCTGAACTTCCCAATCAGTTACTGCCTGATGATATCGATCCCATTCGTCTTTCTTGTAGGAGAAAAATTGAAGAAGCATAGAATCTCCAAGTACTTCTCTAGCAAAGTCATCTTCATTTAACGCCTCAATAGCCTCAAGAAGATTTCGTGGCAATGATTTAATGTTAGATGCCTCCATTTCTTCAGGACTCAAGGTATACAAATTCACATTCAATGGCTCACCTGGATTAATTTTATTTTTAATACCGTCCAAAGCAGAAGCTGTTGTCATGGCTAGAGAGAGGTATGGGTTCATACACATATCCGCTGCACGATTTTCAATACAAAAACGGTTTTGTGGAAGTCTAATCATGCAAGAGCGGTTATTGTCACCATAAGCCATTGTCGTAGGAGCCCATGTGTAAACGCCGCCCTCAAAACCGCCTACAATTGGAACTAGTCCATTGTATGAGTTGACCGTTGAGCAGGCAACTGCTGTAATTGAAGTGCCGTGCTTAATCAAGCCACCAACAGCGTGATAAGCGACATCAGAAAACTTACCATCTTTTCCTTCAAAGATATTCTTATTATCATTTTTACTTGTCATACTAAAGTTAATATGGGCACCAGATCTCCAGTCACCAATCGTTGGCTTAGGCATGAATGTGATAAACATTCCATATTTTTTGGCCACTTCTTTAAGAAGCACTCTCAAGAAAACTAACCGGTCTGCCATCTGCAGAATGTTTGTATAGGTAAAGTCTAATTCAAATTGAGAGTATGCGCCCTCACAGACTACATCCTTCATCTCCCAACCTAAATCATTAACAATATCAATCAACTCTTTTAGGAACTCCATCGAGTCGATTGAGTACTCAACATCATATCCAAAGGCTTGCCTTCTTGGTCTTAAGCCTTCACCTGGCAATGGGTCATCGTCGATAGCCTTAACGGGCTGACCATCTTCATAACGCATCGCAATAAATTCTGGCTCGATACCACAAAAAGCTTTATAGCCGGCATCATCAGCATTTTGAACAGCTCTTTTGAGGGTCTGACGAGGACATAAATTATATGGCTCGTCCTCCCACCACAAGTCAGAAAAAACCCATACACAGGTTTTATCCCATGGACAAATAACTAAACTATCTAGATCGGGAACAGGAATTTGATCTGAATCATTTGGTCCCAACTCTGGCACAAATGAGACTGAATGAACGGCAAATTGTGGTCCTTTTCCAGCACACAATGCTTCGAATTCTGCAAAAGGTATTGGCTTCGTTTTAGGTAGCCCGAGCATATCAATCCAACATGACAGAATATACTTAATGCCTGCCTTTTCAAGTCGCGCTTTTTCTTCAGCGACACGTTTTTTTGAGGGTAACGCGTCCGCCATCTTTGTGTGATAAATTTTAGTCATATTTTTCTCCTTCTATTTTCAAATATTCATTATCAAAGCTTCTCTTGAGACTTTAATAAGAACTGATTTTTAAATGTTGACAATCCCTTCATGACCTCAACATCTTTAATGTCATCATTGTTAAAGCAGTGCTCTTCCAGAAAATTACTTAACGTATCATCACTCTCTGATGCAATCTCTACTAGTAAGTCATATCGCCCAGTAACCCACATGATAAAAACAATTTCATTACAATTTTCTAGTCTTTTAGCTACCAGGCTTGGACTTGAACTCGATGCTACCTTTATCCCTAGCATCGAGTCAGTCGAGTAATTGATAGCTGAGCGGTCAACAAGAGCTTTGATTTGTAAGACGCCGGCATCCTTCATTCGGTTGACTCGATTTCTTACAGTCCCCTCAGATATATTCAGACTATTAGCGATCTCTTTAAAAGGTAATCGCCCATCTAATTCAAGTAAATCAGTAATTTGTTGATTTAATTTATCCTTAAGGGTGTCCCTTGTCGGCAACTGAGAACTTGAATCACTTGATTTATCATTGATTTGATTCAAATTAATTAAACGACTGCTCGAGTTACTCATCTTAAAAACCTAATTTTGTGGCATATCTTCTGGATCAATTCCAGGCACGAAGGTTATACCAGCCTGCTGCTTCCAATCATGAGGATAGGCTGCATAAAAAATGACGCACTTTTCATCACATTCATAGGCGATTGAATTATCCTTTGGTATGTAAAGGACATCTCCCGGACTGCATTCATAAGCAACGCCATCACAAGTTAATCTAAATGTACCCTCCATGCAGTAAATAATCTCATCACAGGTTAGCTCCCAAGGCACGGACACTTCGTTTAAAAAATTAAGGCCGCCACACATCGTGTCACTTACAGCGCTTGTAACAAATGGTTTGATATAACTTTTACCGGGCTCCAAAGTATGCAGGCGGTGTTCAATTTCACTAAATTTATATAGTTGAGGTTTATTGTCTTTCATGATTTATTCCTTATTCAGTTAGTTCAAGTTTTTCATTTAATTCGACCACATAGCCATCTGGGTCCTCTATGAATGCAAGTATTCGAGTTCCCGCATTCATGGGCTTAGCTGGACTCAGTATTTTGGCCCCACTGGCTTCCAAGTCCTCTACAGCTTTATAGACGTCTGGTGTTTCAATGCATATATGGCCCCATCCATTTCCTTTATCGTAATGCACCTCTTGATCCCAGTTATGCGTTAACTCAAGTGCTGGAAATTCTATTTCTGGACCATAGCCTACAAACGCATTAGTATATCTTCCCCCTGGGTAATCCGTTTTTCTTAAAACATGCATACCCAATATGTCGCAATAAAAGTGGATTGATTTATCTAAATCAAGCACCCTCATCATCGTATGCGCTAATCTATAGTCGCTATTAAAATTGTCATCTGCCATCATTACTCCTCTTTAATAATATTTATTTAGTTACTGAATCAGCAATCATTTGCTGAAAGGCTCTCACACTATCCTCCCAATAAGGAGAAAGTAAGCCGCCATTCTTTGCAACTGACGACAATCTACCAAGCTGCATTTTTTCACAGATTGCATGGTCTTCTTTATGCACATCCCACCACAACTTCTTGATTTCATCGACACTTTTGTCCGAGATAGCTTTGCCATCTGTAGTGTAGATAACTCTTTTTTGAAGAGTGTGCCCAGAATCAGATGGGACATTTAAATAGACGCCAATCTGGTCAGGGAAATATCGACCAATTATAAAATTTGGAAACAGGGTAAGGTATCTTGAGCTGACTGATAAGCTTCCCTCAACCTTGTCATCTTCATCCAGATCGATCGCGCTACCAACACATACGCCATCAACAATTGTGTAATGATCTTCAAGCGGTTGACTAGTTGTGGTCTTATGGACGAATTGCACATGATACGGCTCTATGAAATTTTCCATTAAAAATTTCCAGTTCGTCGCTATCTCACCAAAATCAAGCGTTGCGACAGGTTTAATTTTTTTAAAATCGATGTCTTGAAAATTATCAATCAATGGCTTTGCATATTCTTCAAAATCTTCACACTCATTATCTAAATTAACGAATATCCAATCATGCCAGACTGCTATTTTGACAGAATGAAGGCCATGCTCTAACATGTTGAATCCTTCAGGGTGGTGCTCACTGCCTCCAAAAAATGGAGTGGCACAAAGACCACCTTCTAAATTGTACACCCATGAATGGTAAGGGCATGAGAGCATAGATCCAACATTACAGGGCTCATCAACGAGTTTGAGACAGCGGTGAGAGCAAGAGTTATGAAATGCGTTAAGACTTCCACTTACACTCTTTATTAAGAGAATAGGCTGACCTGCAACATTTACCGGAACTGCATCGCCAGGTTCATTAAACTCATGATCAAAACCAACAAATACCCAGTTATTAGAGAAAACAGTTTGACATTCAGTTTTATAGAATTCTTCACTGGTATAAGCCATGCTTGGCAAGCCATGCTTGATAAGGTCTTTTTTATTAAAGGAAGACAAACTATCTTTAATGAATGATGGGGCCATACTTTAGAAATCAATTACGAAGTTTAAAAGATTATAAACCTAATTATTGCATATTATGTAAATAATTGATGATAAATTGACAATATGGTCATTATTTATACAAAAATTAATTAATATGTAAATATATTTGGTATTATTTGGTAACTAAGTCAAATATATATTGTTGAAGAATAGGGGTTTGAGCATCAAAAAAAACAGCATAGATATTCATCTTAAAGGTTTTTCTGGCTATGATTTAAAGCATTCTAAGGAGATAGATGATGAAATCACTCGGATTGGCCCGGGTACTAAGGCAGGCGAATACTTTAGAAGATACTGGCATCCGATTTTTATTTCATCAGACCTAGAAGACCTTCCTGTAGCAATAAAAATCTTAGGTGAGGAGTTAGTCTTATTTCGTGATCAAAGCAAACAGTTAGGCTTGGTTCACAAGCATTGCCCCCATCGTCAAGCATCACTTGAGTTTGGAATTTGTCAAAAAACGGGTATTAGCTGCTGCTATCATGGCTGGCATTTTGATGTTGACGGCTCAATTCTGGATGTTCCAGGACAGCCTGAGCATACTCAAGATTTTATAAAACAAAAGGTAAGGCTTGGTGCTTATCCAACTCATGAATTTAAAGGGCTTATTTTTGCTTACCTGGGGCCTGTTGATAAAAAACCTGAGTTTCCTAGGTACGACAGTCTAGATTTTGAAGATATGGAAATGGTCCCATACAAGGCGCCATTCGATTGTAATTGGCTTCAAGTACTTGATGCAATAGTTGACCCGATTCATACATCATTTCTTCACTCTAACATGAGTCGTCAACAGTTCTCTGAGGGCTTTGGTGAAGTCGGTCACATTGATTTTTTTGAACGTGATAGTTGGATTCTGGGCTGCAATACAAGAAGGGTGGGAGACAATGTTTGGTTTAGAGTGAATGAGGTTGTTCTTCCAAACTTTACACAAGCTGGAGCAGCGTTTGCCGCTGACGGAACTAAGCAGATACTTTATGGACGAAGCTCATTCACCAGATGGGTTGTCCCAGTTGATGATGAAACAACGATGTGCTATGCGTGGGCTAATTTTGGTGAACGGGGAGACCCTCAAGAATATAATACTCCTGAGGGCCCAGAACTAATTGAGCAAGGTGAGATATTTGATCGCCCCTATGAGCAGCGCCAAAGATTTCCTGCAGATAGGGAGGCATGCGAGGGAATGGGGCCAATCAATATTCATAAAAATGAAAACTTACTTGCCAGTGATCAGGGCGTAGCAATGATGCGCCAAAAAATAAGGGAACAAATCAGAATTGTTAATGAGGGTAAAGAGCCATTCAATGTTACCAAATTAAAGGACTCACCCATACCAACTTATGGGGGCGACTCTGTACTCAGTATCCCAAGTCATGGTCAAGATGAAAATGACTTCTTCAGTAAACTTGCTCATGAATTCATTAAAATTCAGTTTGAGGTAGATGGAAAATCTGAAAAAGAGAGAGTTAAAATTGTCACAAATAAATTAAAAGAAATTCAGTCAAGAGAAAATCCTTAAACTCCTGCAAAAAAAACTATGAAGAGTGATAAAAAAATAAGAGTTCATTTCAAGAGTAATCATGCCAATCCTGATTCATTCCCTCCAACTATAGAGGGAGAGAGTGTTTTTGCGATGACCAGAGAGAGGTTCGATAAGGCAATTACAAATTACCCTGACCTCATCGATAAGATTGAACCTGTTTTTGACTGGGATCTTGATAACTTTTATGAGTCAATGAAGACCGCTGAAGTTCTCGTTTGCTGGGATTTTCCGACTGAAAATCTAACAGAAATTGCTCCTAATTTAAAGTGGATACATATCATTGGTGCTGGGGTTGAGCATTTATGTCCGATGGATTGGGTTCCTGAAAATGTCTCTGTTGTTAATAATAGAGGGGTTCATTCTGCTAAGGCTGGAGAGTTTGGACTGATGAGCGTCTTGATGCTCCATACTCATATTCCTGAAATAGTCAGAAACCAACAGAGCAATCATTGGGAGTCTTTATACTCTTCTCCCATTGCAGGAAAAACTTTACTTGTTATTGGGGTTGGAAACATTGGTTATGCGGCTGCTCAAAAGTGTAAGCTTCTTGGAATGAATGTCATTGGTGTGAGTCGTCACGGAAAGAATCTTGATGATGTTGACCGAATGGTCTCTCAAGATGAGCTCGATGAAGTGCTTCCTCTTGCTGACTATATATTTATGTCAACGCCAAACACAAAGGAGACTTATAACCTTCTTGACAAAAGACGCCAATCGTTAATGAAGCCTGGCGTAGGAGTCATTAATGTCGGTAGAGCGGCAACAATGGACTATGATGCGCTTGTTGACAACTTGAACTCTGGCCACGTTAAGGCGGCAATCATTGACGTGTTTGACCCTGAACCATTACCATCAGATTCTAAGCTGTGGACTACACCTAACCTTATGGTTATGCCTCACATCTCAGCTGATGATGGTGATACCTATATACCGCTTACGCTCGATTTGGTGATGATGAATATGCGCAGATACATTGCGAATGAGGGCCTTAACAATCTTGTCAACTCTGAGTTAGGTTACTAAGACTTTGAAATCCTCTGCAGCTTTTTGCGAGACACTTTTAAGGCACCCATACGGGTCCTCAAAAGCCTTTTCAATTGAAAACTTTTCATTTACAATGCCGTACGAATTAGTTACATTGAACTTTTGATTAAAAGTTTTTGGATCATCAACTGAGCCTGCAATGACAAAAACTCTGCAGTTCAATTGATTTGCATAATTAATAACGCCAATTGGAGCCTTGCCCCTTTCACTTTGACTATCAATACGGCCCTCCCCAGTAATGACTAAATCTGCATCTGATAAATATTGATTAAAGTTGAGCGCCTCGAGGACAATGTTAATTCCACTCTTAAGCTCTGAATTTGTGAGAGCTGAAATGCCAAAACCTAGCCCGCCAGCAGCACCAAACCCAGGCCGATCATGTAACTGACTGACTGACTGAGTTGAGATGATTCTGTAATAGTGAGTCATGATTAACTCTAGCTCTTTAATCATTTTGCTGCTCGCCCCCTTTTGGGCTGCAAAAACTTTAGAGGCGCCTTTTTCCCCAAGAAGTGGGTTGTCTACATCACAGGCTATCTCGATAGATGTGCTCTTTATTCGTGTATCTATATGACTGAAATTAATATCTGATAACAAGCTTAGAGTTTCAAAATGACCATTCAATTCATTGCCTTCAGAGTCCAAAAACTGAACGCCTATTGCCCTTAAAAACCCATATCCTCCATCATTTGTAGCGCTTCCTCCAAGACCAATAATGATTTTTTTTGCTCCTTTATCCATCGCGGCGATTACAAGCTGACCAACTCCAAAACTGGATGCAGCCATTGGGTTTCTTTTGTTTGCTTGAACTAAATGTAAGCCACATGCTTCTGCAATCTCAATCACAGCTGTTGTTGAGTTTCCAAGCATCCCCCACTTAGCTCTTGTGATATCACCCATTGGCCCTTCAACCTCTGAAAACTCAAAACTCCCATTAGTTGCTCTTACCATTGCATCGACTGTGCCTTCACCACCATCGGCGATTGGAATCTTAATGATTTCAGCCTCTGGAAAAACATTTTGAAAGCTTGACTCAATAGCACTGGCAACCTCAAATGCTGAGAGTGTTTCTTTAAAAGCATCAGGAGCTATGACTATTTTCATAATGTGTAATTAGTTTAGATAGCTCAAATTGATAGGAGCTCTTCACGGTTTTTAAAAAACTCTAAAGCGTCAGGGTTTGCAAGCGACTCCTTGTTTTTAATCTCACGCCCGTGCACTATATCACGAACCGAAATCTCTACAATTTTTCCGGATTTTGTTCTCGGGATATCACTAACTTCTAAAATCTTTGCTGGCACATGTCTCGGCGTACACTCTCTGCGGATAACTGACTTAATCTCCTTAATCAGATCATCCGTAAGCTCTCGCCCCTCTCGCATCTTCACAAAAAGTACAACGCGAACATCATTTTTCCACTCCTGCCCAATCACGATGCTCTCAAGTATTGCCTCAACTTTATCTACTTGACGGTAAATTTCGGCAGTACCAATGCGAACGCCTCCAGGGTTAAGAACCGCATCCGAACGCCCATAAATCACAACGCCGCCATGCTCTGTGATTTCCGCAAAATCACCGTGAGCCCATACATTTTCAAAATGCTCATAGTAGGCAGAATAATACTTCTGGCCTCCTTCATCTCTCCAAAAGAAGACCGGACGAGATGGGAATGATTGTGCGCAAATGAGCTCACCACGCTCTTGACGAACAGATTCACCCTTCTCATTCCAAACTTGCACATCCATGCCAAGCCCAGGCGCTTGAATTTCACCGCGATAAACCGGTAGGGTCGGCACGCCCAAAACAAAGCATGAAACAATATCTGTCCCCCCAGAAATTGATGCAAGGTGCAGATTATCTTTGATTTCAGAATACACAAAATCGTAACCTTCCGCTGAAAGCGGAGATCCCGTCGAGGCCATTCCTCGCAGCGCTTCAAGATTGCGTCCAGACTTCGGAGAGAAGCCTACTTTTTGGAGTGCCTCAATATATTTCGCTGAAGTTCCAAATAATGTAAATTTTTCAGCTTCTGCAAAGTCCCAAAGCACTTTCGCTCCTGGATAAAAAGGTGAGCCATCATATAGCATTACCGTAGCCTTGCTCGCCAATGCAGAAACAAGCCAGTTCCACATCATCCATGAACAAGTTGTGAAATAAAATACGCGGTCATCTTTACGAATATCAGCATGAAGCTGTTGCTCTTTTAGATGCTGTAAAAGTGTGCCTCCATGGCCATGAACTATACACTTTGGCGCTCCAGTTGTCCCGGAGGAGTAGAGGATGTAAAGGGGGTGATCAAAAGGGACTTGTTCAAACTCAACTTCATTCTTGGGAAGATTTGATATTAGCTCTAAAAGAGTTGAGCAGTTTTCTAAATCTCCCTGGTATGTTTGAATATATTCCACCATTACGACATTCTCTATAGAAGGCAAATCATTTAGAAACGACTTAACCCTCTCAATTGTGTCATGTGCTTTTCCATTGTAATAATAGCCATCAACAACGAAGATCATCTTAGGCTCAATCTGCCCAAAACGATCTAAGACACCTTGTTTACCAAAATCGGGCGAGCAGCTCGACCAAATCGCTCCAATTGAAGTTGCCGCGAGCATCCCAATGATTGCCGCCGGGTGATTAGGAAGAAAAGCTGCAACACGATCACCTGGGCCAATACCACAGCTTTTCATATGAGATTGAACTTTAGCAACCTGCAAATAAAGATCAGCAAAAGAAAGACGTAATTCAATCTTGTTCTCACCACGAAAAACGATTGCGTCTTCCTCATCACGACGCGCCAACATAGTTTCAGCAAAATTTAATTGTGCTTTAGGAAACCACTTGGCATCAATCATCGATTCGCCCTCTTGCTCAGGACCAGAAAAATCGCCAATTGCACAACAATAATCTGCAACCATTCGCCAAAAATCATTCGAGTGGTCAATCGAATACTGATGCAAATCCCAATAGTTTGATAGCTTTAAGTCTAATTTCTGGTTCACAAAACTTATGAATTTTGTGACATTCGCGTTTAGAATTTGAGACTCATTTGGCTTCCAGATCGGTGAACTCAACCATTCCTCCTAAAACAATACTGACAGATGTATTAATTATACTTTTTACCCCAACGCTCCAAAGAAATGGTTGCAATAAAAATGATAAACATACCAACCCACTGACTCATTCCAAGGACATCCTGCAGGAGCATCACACCTAAAAGAATAGTGAATACTGGTTCCAAATACATCACGTTAGAAGTTCTAACAGGCCCAATAAGAGAGATTGATTTAAAGAAAAAATAGAATCCTCCACTCATACCCATTGCCGAAAGAATGCTCCACATGAGCATCTCTGAGGATACTAACGAGATTGGATCTGAAGTCACAATAAAATATATAGATACGAATATTAGAGCAGGTAAGACTGTAATATATTTCACAAGTCCCCATCCCGATTCAACGCTTTCATGCCTTGATAAAATGTTTACTGTGACTTGTGCACACGAGGCCACAAGTCCCCAAAAAACGCCCCACAAATTCCAATCACTCGAATCACCCTGAACCAAAACCCAAATACCAAATAGCGAAACTAATAGAGCGGCAACTGATAAAAGATCAATGGATCTACTTTT
>ENA-OREN01004091-OREN01004091.1-marine-metagenome-genome-assembly--contig:-NODE-4091-length-12986-cov-4.033310_pt1 | contig 12986 bp, 10 predicted proteins | sample MGYA00248624_ERZ508555 | MGnify/ENA primary metagenome ERZ508555 (study PRJEB26222, sample SAMN06267773) | marine metagenome | isolation source: Saanich Inlet, British Columbia, Canada | place...
ATTACAATTACTAATATATATTATTCATTTATGGCTAAAATAAAGGTTAAAAATCCAGTTGTTGAACTAGATGGTGACGAAATGACTAGAGTCATTTGGGAGTTTATTAAAAATAAACTAATTTTACCCTATTTAGATTTAGACATTAAGTGCTACGACTTAGGAATGAAAAGTCGAGACGATACAAATGATCAAATAACTATAGATTCAGCTAACGCAATTAAAGAGCACAATGTTGGTATAAAATGTGCAACGATTACTCCAGATGAAGCTCGTGTAGAAGAGTTTAAACTTAAAAAAATGTGGAGATCACCTAATGGAACTATAAGAAATATATTAGGTGGAACAGTTTTTAGAGAACCAATAATTTGTAAAAATATTCCAAAACTTGTGCCAACATGGACTGACCCTTTGATTATTGGAAGACATGCTTTTGGAGATCAATATAGAGCAACTGATTTTAAGGTGCCTGGTAAAGGTAAAATGGAAATCAAATGGACATCAGAAGATGGTAAAGATGAAATAAAGCATGAAGTATTTAACTTTCCAGGACCAGGGATCGCTTTATCAATGTATAATTTGGATAAATCTATTGAGGACTTTGCCAGATCTTGTTTTAACTATGGAATAATTAAAAAATGGCCTGTTTATTTGTCAACAAAAAATAAGATAATTAATTATGGGAAAGTTAGATTTGATGCAGATGGAAAAAAAATGAAACATGTCCAGGAAGGGTTAATGTCTGTAGTGGAAATTAAACTTATGAAAATAGCTGACATCTTTATTGATTTCTTCAAAAAAACATACAATTGATTTTATAAGAAATAGAGAGGTCCCTGCCATATAAAAGTAGTCTGGGATGGAGTTGTCAAAGGTAAGGACACTGCCCACAAAGAGACATCCTGTTGCGAGGATATAGAGAATCTGGGAAAACATAGCTTTATTTATATATTTAATACTTTCTTATTAACTTCAATCGCAGCCATTTGAAGTTCTTCAGTTTGATCTTCTATATATTGAATGTTTAATCCAAATCTTTTAACGACCATCAATTTAACTTCATATGCTGGATTTTTGATATATTTGATTTTTGTGCCTTCGCGTTTCAATGCTTCTCTTTGCACTGCAACACTTGGATCTTTAATATATTTAATAGACTCTGGATCTTGATGTATAGCAGCTTCACATATTGAATATGTTCTATTTCTAATTTTTGATATATATTTGGTGCAGACTTTTTTATGTAATCAACTACAGAGGACATTAGCCTTCCATCGTTAGGGCCTAGTTCTACTAAAGAAATTTTATCGGACCTATTGTGAATAACTTTTGTAAGAAAAAAACTAGCTAATGTTTCCCCATACGCTCTCGACACTAAAGGAGAAGTTAAAAAATCTCCGTTCTTTTCAACATGAGAACCTTTTCTGTAGTAACCATTCTCGCTATACAAAGCATAGGTTACAAAATCCGAGAAAGGGACTTTCCTACTCTTGTTAAATAAATCCTGTAGCACAAGATAAGAATAACAAATTTACTTAAAATTGTTTACATGTTAGCTATGGGTTAAAATAAGATATGGTTAAAAAAATGCGTATATCCAAAGTTTATACAAAATTTGGCGACAAAGGAAAAACAATCCTAGTTGGCGGCGAAGTTGTTTCAAAGAGCTCAATTAGGGTTGAATCTTACGGTGAAGTAGATGAACTAAACTCTGTTTTAGGAGTTGCTCGCTCGGAAGATATGTTACAAGAAATCAAAGAAATTATTAATATGGTTCAAAACGATTTATTTATAGTTGGTGCAGACTTGGCTTCAACTAAATCTACAAAAGTTCCCAGGATAGGAAAAGTTAAAATAAATAAATTAGAAAAAACAATTAATCATTACAACAAAAAGGTCGGTCCCCTTAAAGAATTCATTTTACCTTCTGGGTCTTTGGTTGGAAGCTATCTGCATCTTGCAAGAACTATATGCAGAAGGGCCGAAAGACATGTTGTCTTGTTGAGCGAAACAGAATGGGTAAATCCAAATGTTTTAATTTATATTAATAGACTTTCTGATTTGCTATTCGTTTTAGCTCGCCACCAAAACAAAGAAAGCCATGAAGGTGAGGTTTTTGTTAACTTTAAAAAATGACAAGTTCCACTTTTGCCGAGAAATTTCAAAATATTTATAGAGAAATAAAAAGATTTCATTTGTTAAAGAAAAATTCTGGAATTCAAATTGCTAACAAATACTCAAATCAAATAGATAAACTTATTTCTTCTGAAGTAAGCCTAAGTTATAAAAATAAAGGTATAGCCCTTTTGGCTCTTGGAGGATATGGTCGGAGAGAGCTTTGTATCCAATCAGATATAGACATATTGATTCTATATGAAAGAACAAAAAAAAGTGAAGCAGAGGATATAGCAGAAAAAATACTTTATAAACTTTGGGACACAGGACTAGAAGTAGGAAATTCTTTAAGAACAATTGATGATTGTCTTGAGCTTGCAAGCTCACGGAACTCAACAGTTTTAAGCTCGCTGTTAGACTTAAGAGCTATTGCTGGAGATTCACTTATACAAACAAAACTACAAAATGATATAAACAAGAAGCTTTTGCCAAATATTTCACAAAACTTTATAAACGAAAAAGTTATCGAGAGAAAAAAAAGGCATATAAAGTATGGCTCAGCAACTTACTTAACTGAGCCGAACATAAAAGAAGGAGAAGGGTGCCTTAGAGATATACACTCAATATTCTGGATTCTTAAAGCATTTCATTCTCAAATTGAAATCAATAAATTTTTAGGTGCTGGTTTTTTAAATAAAAATGAAATAAAAATTATAAATGAATCTCTGAACTTCCTTTTAACAATAAGGAACCACTTACATATAAACAAAAAACACGATATAGATATCATTGATTTTGATTCTCAAATTAAAGCCGCAGATTTTTTTAACATAGAAGATGAAGACTTTTTAAGAAAAGAAACTCTTTTTATGAAGGAAGTATACGGGACTATAAATAAAGTTAGCGAGTTAACTGATAAGATAATTCAGAAAACTATAAGTAAAAAAATATTTACTTCAAAAAGAATTCAAAACCTAGATGATTTTTTTATTATCCACAGAGGAGTACTTAAAGCTATAAACCCTAAAAGGTTATTTCATAACCCACGAAATATTTTAAAGGTATTTGAATACTCTGTAATTCATGATTGTGAAATTTGTGACGACTTACTTAAAGAGATAAAAAAAATAGAATCATTTCGATTCTCGACTGGTGAAATAAAAATAATAAATAGACACTTTATTGAGATACTAAAAAAAGGGAAAAATATCTTCAAAATTCTTTCTAGTCTTAACAAAAATAATATTTTATCTTTTTTGTTTCACGAATTTGAAGTTATTAAAAATTTGCCACTCACTGACCCATCTCATATTTATACAGTTGATGTTCACTCTATATTGCTAATTAATGAATATGAAAAACTTATAAATGGTGAATATAAAAAAGATTTTCCATTTGAATCAGGTATTGCTTCTAAATTAAAAAAGAAAGAAGCTTTTTATTTAGCTTGTCTTTTACATGACATAGGTAAAGGCTACGGTAACAATCATGCGGAAAGAGGGAGCAAAATTACAAAAGATATTTGTCAAAACTTGCTTTGTGAAGACGAGTTGGCTCAAACAGTTGAATTCTTAGTTAAAGAACACTTGATAATGTCTAGCTACTCACAGAAGAGGGACCTGGATGACAAGCAATTAATAGAAGAGTTTAAAAATAGAGTCGAATCGAAAGAAAATCTTCAGTATTTATTTATACTTACTTTTTGCGATTTAAGAAGTGTTGCGCCAGATGTTTGGTCAAATTGGAAAGGAAACTTGCTTTCTCTCCTTTTTAAAAAAGCAAATAGTTTATTTGTTAATTCCAAATCTAAGCACAAGACCCTTTTAGTAAAAAATACTAAAAAAGACCAAGTATTTAAAAGTATAGATCAAGTAAGGTTCAAGCAAATTGCTGGAAATTATTTTTCAACTTATTTTAATACTTACAATGAAGAGGAATTAAAATACCAGATAGAAATTCTAATGAACCAAACTAAAGATATTTCTCTTAAAGTAAAATATAGCCAAAAAAATAATGTTGACCAAGTAACAATATGGTCAAAAAAACAGAAAGTAGGATTTGCAGAAATCTGTGGAAGACTTTCTTCTGCTAGCATCAATATTTATTCTGGAAGAACAACTGTGCTTAAGAAGAATCTTGCGCTCTATACATTCGAGGTTAATAGGTTTGGCAAATCAACTTTTAGCGATAGGGCTATTTGGAGTTCGATTCAAAATGATTTAGAGAAAAAAGAAATTATCATCGAGGAAAACAAGATTGGAAAGAATATTTCATCAATACTAAGTGGTGCTAAAATCGAAACAAAAATAAAAGTTGATAACAACTCGTCTAAAAACTATACAATAATAGAGCTTTCATCAGCCGACAAACCCGGGCTACTCTATGAAATCTCCAAAAATTTGAAAGATTTAGGACTATCGTTGGGTTTGGTTAAAATTTCAACTAGGAGAGGTTCTGTTGACGACTCTTTTTATGTGAAAAAAACAAGTGGGGGAAAGCTCCTAGAAGAGAAAGGTATCGAACTTTTAAAGAAGAGGCTAAAAAATATATTAATATGAACAAAAAAGATATATTAGAAATAAAAACTGACTTTTTGATAATCGGCTCAGGATTATCGGGGCTTTATTCGGCAATTTATGCATCCAGGTTTGGCAAAGTAACTTTAATAACAAAGTCCTCAATTCAAGAAAGCAATTCTTATTGGGCGCAAGGAGGGATTGCAGCAGCAATAAATGAAGACGATTCAATTGAAATTCACAAAAAAGATACTCTCTCTGTAGGTTGTGGACTTAATAATCAAGAAGCTGTAAACACTATGGTCACAGAAGGAACAGAGCGTGTTCAAGAGTTAATTGATCAGGGAATGAATTTTGATCGAGCAGAATCAGGTTTTGATTTTGGAATTGAAGGTGGCCATAGCAGAAGAAGAATTCTTCATGCATTAGGAAATGAAACGGGAAAAGCTGTGGTAGATTTTTTATGTAAAGAAGTTGAAAGAAATAATAAAATCACAATTTATGAAAATTCTTTTGTAATAGACTTGTTCTCTGACTTCAAGACGTGTTTTGGCTGTTTAGTTTTTTCAGATAAAGAAAAAAATAAAGTTAGTATCCATTCAAAGGCTACAATTCTCGCTACAGGTGGTGGATGTGGTCTATATTCTCAATCTTCCAATCCATCCAGTACATCAGGTGATGGAATAGCGCTTGGGCTTAATGCAGGTGCGGTAGTGAAAGATATGGAGTTTATACAATTTCATCCGACAGTCTTTTCTAAAGAAGGTGCTCAAAATTTCCTTATATCAGAAGCAATAAGAGGAGAAGGTGGCCAGCTTGTTAATCACTCAAGGACCAGGTTTATGGAAAACTATTCAAAACAATTAGAGCTTGCGCCCAGAGATATAGTAGCAAGAGCCATATTTAATGAGATGAGAACAAATGGTGAGAAAAATGTTTTCTTATCACTAAAACACTTAAAACCTAGTCTAATTAAAAATAGATTTAAAAATACTTTTGAACTTTGTTTGAGGGAAGGTTTGGATATTACTAAAGATGATATTCCAGTATCCCCGGCTGCACACTATATGATTGGTGGCATCAAAACAAATACCTCCTCACAGACTAACATCAAAAATCTTTATGCTTGTGGAGAAGTTGCTTGTGTTGGAGCGCATGGAGCCAACAGGCTAGCTAGCAACTCACTTTTAGAATGTTTAGTTTTTGCAAGAAGAGCGGTCGACTCAGCTGTAAAATTATCTAAAAAAGAAGTGAAAATTCCTAAGAATTTAATAGAAAAGGCTAAAAAATGCTCTCTAATATCATCAGACAAGAAAGTAGAATCATACTTAAACTATAGAATACTACTTTCACAAACTATAAATAACTATGTTGGAATTTTAAGAAATAAAAAAGATTTACTACTTGCACTAAATGAAATCTCATCTATTAAAAGAACAAATTTAGATGAATTTGACCTTATAGACAAGAGGCTTATGAATCTAAAAAGTTTAACTTACCTAATTACAAAGTCTGCCCTATTAAGAGAAGAATCAAGAGGCGCTCATATAAGGGAAGATTTTTCTAACGAATCATCAAAGTGGCTCAAACATATAAATTGGAAGTTAAACAATGGAACTTTGCGCTTTTCGTACTCAAAACAATAATTTATATTGATTCACATTGTATTAAATAAAAAAAATGCTATAATTTTTTGCGGTGCGTTGAAATTCAGTATTTACTGAGGGTACTCTATTAAATTAATTATATTTTAACTAAAAGGTGAAGTTTAATGGCTGTTCAAAAACAATTAGAAGAACTAGAAATGGTTACCGTAAAATTTGCTGGTGACTCTGGGGATGGAATTCAAATTACAGGTGATCAATTTGGTAATACGACTGCTATAGCCGGTAATGATTTTTCTACATTTCCCGATTTTCCATCCGAAATTCGTGCGCCACTTGGAACAACATATGGGGTCTCTTCTTATCAAATACAATTTGCTGCTAAAGATATTTATACACCGGGCGATACCCCTGACGTTCTTATTTGCTTCAACCCCGCTGCATTAAAAGTAAACATGAGCACTGTTAATAAAGGTGGGATAATTGTTGTTAACGAAGACGAGTTTGTTCCAAAAAACCTAAAAAAAGCAGGTTTTGAATCTGACCCTCTTGGTCCAGATGACACCTCTCTTCAGGACTATAGAGTTCACAAGATTCCTATAACAACGCTTACTTTAAAAGCTTTGGAGGATATGGAAGATATGGGCCATGCAGACAAGCTAAGATGCAAAAACTTTTTAGCTTTAGGAGTTGTTTCGTGGCTATTTCAAAGACCTTTAGAACCAATAGAAAGTTTTTTAACAAAAAAGTTTGGCAAAAAACCCTTAATTTTGGAGGCTAATACGAAAGTTCTTCATGCGGGATACAATCTGTGTGATACAATGGAGATTTTTCCTATAATGTACAAAATACCTCCAGCTAAGCTTGAGCCAGGAACTTATCGAAATATTAATGGAGCACTAGCGACATCTTACGGTCTGTTGGCTGCGGCAGAAAGAATAGAACTTCCAATTGTTTATGCAGGATATCCCATCACGCCAGCAAGTGAAATTCTTCATACTCTTGCAGCATTAAAGCAATTTGATGTTGCCGCAATACAGACTGAGGATGAAATAGCTGCTGTAACTATGGCCCTGGGTGCTGCTTATGGTGGATCACTCGGAATAACTGGGAGCTCGGGTCCTGGACTAGCACTTAAAATTGAAGCAATTAACCTAGCGGTAATGACAGAGCTGCCTTTAATAATTTTTAACTTCATGAGATCAGGAATATCAACAGGGATGCCTACTAAGACCGAACAAGGCGATTTGGCTATGGCTCTCTTTGGTCGACCTTCAGATTCTCACTTAATTGTACTCGCACCTGAGTCAGCGTCTGACTGTTTTTGGATTTCAATTGAAGCGGTAAGACTTGCAACAAAATATATGACGCCTGTTATAGTTTTATCTGAAGGCTTTTTAGTAAATGCTTCTGAGCCATGGAAGCTTCCTGATTTAAGCACAATACCTGAAATGAAAGCGCCTTTTAGAACTAATCCAAAAGACTATCTTCCTTACAAAAGAAACAAGGAAACATTGGCTAGGGATTGGGTTAGAATTGGCACAAAAGGCTTAGAGCACACAATTGGTGGTCTAGAAAAAATTAATGAAACTGGGGCAATTTCACAAGACCCAGACAACCATGACTTAATGACTAGATTAAGAGCAGAAAAAGTACAAAGAGTGCAAAATGACATTCCAGACGTTGAAATTCTTGGAGACAAGGATGCGGACCTTGTTCTTTTAGGATGGGGTAGCGCGATAGGAAGCATGAGGGCGTCTGCTGAAATAATTGCAAAAAGCGGAAAAAAAGTTGCAATTGTTAATTTAAGATATATAAATCCTTTTCCTAAAAACTTAGAGAAAGTTTTGAAAAGCTTCAAAAAAGTTGCTGTTGTGGAATTAAACTTAGGGCAATTAAACATGATAATTAGATCTAAATTTATGATTGATACTTCTTTCCTAGGAAGAGTAACAGGTCAACCAATCTCTGTCGTTGAAATGGTGGAATTTATCAACAATGAGTTAAACTTACTAAAAGAACATTAATTAACATTTAAGGAGTTTATATGAGTACTACTACAGAGTCTGTCAAATACAAAGCTAATGATTTCAAATCAGCAGCAGAACCTAGGTGGTGTCCTGGTTGCGAAGACTATGCAATTTTAAAGGCTGTTCAAACAGCTATGGCTCAAATAGGTAGACCAAAAAATGAACATGCAGTAGTTTCTGGTATTGGTTGCTCTTCTAGGTTCCCATATTATATGGGAACATATGGATTTCACACAATACATGGAAGACCACTTCCTATTGCAACCGGGCTAAAAATTTCTAATCCAGAACTAGCTGTTTGGATCGTTACTGGAGATGGTGATGGAATTTCTATTGGTGGTAACCATCTAATGCATGCACTAAGAAGAAATACGGACATGAATATCCTTTTGTTTGACAACCGAATATATGGTCTAACAAAAGGTCAATATTCTCCTACCAGTGAAAAAGGTAAAATTAATAAAACAGCTCCATATGGAACAATTGAAGAACCTGCGGACCCAGCGTCTTTAGCAGTAGAGTGCGGTGCTTCTTTTGTTGCACAAATTTCTGCAACCTATGTAAAAGAACTTGTGGCAGTTTTAGTCGAAGCTTATAATCACAAGGGAACGTCCTTTGTTCATATATATCAAAATTGTTACATATACAACAATGGGGCTTTTGATGGATTTACTGAGAGAAACATAAGAGATGATAACAATATTAAAGTTGAGCACGGAAAGCCTCTAATATTCGGTGAAAAAGCTAACAAAGGTCTTGTTATGGGGTATGGTAAGTTCGATATTGTTGAGTTTGACCCCGAGAATGTCCCGGACAATGTAGTAATATACGATGAAACTGATTTAACACTAATAAGAATGGTTGCTGATATGAAATTTCCTGAATTTCCTGTTCCGATGGGAATCATAAAAAGAATTAACCAGCCAACTTTTGATGACCGTATCCACGAACAAATTGAATCGGCAAAAACAAAATTTAAACCTGATTTAAGCAGGCTTATTTCCTCTGGAGATACTTGGGAAGTTAAATAGACTTATATGAACAGTGCTTTAAAAAAAAGTGTTAGCACAATTCTCAATTCTTCTTTAAAAGAAGATAAAGTATCTTCCGATATAACCACAAAAACTTTAATTGAAGATTCAAATTTAACTTGTGAGCTCTTATTTAAAGAAAGCGGAATCTTGTGTGGTACAAAAATAGTTAATTATTTAGTTAAAAAATTTAACAACAAAATAAAAATTGTCTGGAAACTCAAAGAAGGGTCTTATGTTAAAAAAAATACTAGAGTTGCTATAATTAATGGCCCAGGAAACAAAATTCTTACAATTGAGAGGATTCTTTTAAATTTTTTACAAAAAACATCGGGCATAGCCACAACAACTTATAACTTCTGCAAACCAATAAAAAACAAAAAGATTAATATTCTAGATACAAGAAAAACCACGCCTGGGTGGAGGTTGATAGAAAAATACTGCGTTAAGATTGGGGGTGGTGAGAACCATAGAATGGACCTATCTAAGCTCATATTAATTAAAGATAATCACATAAAAAGCCTTAGGGGGGTGGAGCCAACCCTTACTAAGCTGTTCAAAAAGAAACGACTCGCTCCCGTTGAAATAGAGGTTAAATCTCTTTCTCAGCTTGATAGTGCATTAAAGTTTAAAATTAAAAGGGTGATGTTGGACAACTTTACCGTGCCCAACATAAAAAAAGCGATTAATAAAATAAGAAAATATCCTGATGTAGAAATAGAAATATCGGGTGGAATTGATATACCTAAGATAAAAAAAATTTCATCTTTTGATGTTGATTATATTTCAGTAGGGACAATTACACACTCATCGCCATCCATAGATATCTCTATGAATGTGTTAAAATAAATCATGGATTTAAATGTTTTAAAGCAAATATCTGACCTTAAAAAAAAGAAAAATGCTGTCATTCTTGCGCACAACTATCAAATACCTGAAGTCCAAGATATAGCTGACTTTATTGGAGACTCCCTCGGTCTTGCAAAAAAGGCCGTAGAAGTTGACGCAGAAATGATAATTTTTTGCGGGGTTCATTTTATGGCTGAAACAGCATCAATACTCTGCCCTAATAAAAAAATTTTATTGCCTGATTTAGAAGCAGGATGTTCTCTGGCTGACTCTATAAGCTTACAACAACTAAAGGATTGGAAAAAAAAGAATCCCGATGCTGTGGTTGTCTCTTATGTTAATACAACTGCAGAAATAAAAGCCGAAAGCGACTATTGTTTTACGTCTTCAAATGCTGTAAAAATTATTGAATCAATTGATAAAGATAAAAAAATACTTTTTTTACCTGACATGTTTTTAGGTGCATATGTTCAGAAAAAAACCAAAAGAAAAATCAATATTTGGCCGGGCGAATGTCATGTTCATGCTGCCATGACCTATGAGGAAATAAAAAACCTAAGGGATGAGTATGTTGAGACTGAAGTTTTAATTCATCCTGAGTGCGCCTGTGGTTCAGAAGCTATGTATTACTCAGAAAAAAATAATGACAAAGATATTCACTTTTTATCAACAGAGGCAATGATTAACAAAGCGAAAAGTTCAAGTGCCGAAAATATTATAGTAGCCACAGAAACTGGAGTTATTCACAAGCTACAGCGAACATCTCCTGAAAAAAACTTTATACCAATAAACAGAACGGCAACTTGTGAGTATATGAAGATGATTACGGTAGAAAAAGTTCTTGAAACATTAAAATCTGAGCAACCGGAAGTAAAAGTACCAGCTAAAATAGCAATGAAGGCTAAAACTGCAATTGATAGGATGGTGGGCATTGGGTAATGGCCGTGGGAAGATTCGAACTTCCGACATACGCCTTATGAGAGCGTCGCTCTACCCCTGAGCTACACGGCCGATGGATTCTCAGTTTATCATGTCCAAAGAGACTTTCAAGGAAAGCTAGATTAAAAGATTATGAACAAAAACATGGAAAATAAATATGCTAATAGAAAAAGAGCTGTCCTCCTTTTACTTTCAGCAATTTTCATATCTTCAATGACAATGCTTAATCTTCTTGGAACATCAAGATTCCTTGATTTAAGCTTTAATCTTTTAGGTTTTCAAATCCCTGTAATCTTAGCTGTTGGTGTTCTACCATATCCTATAACGTTTCTGTGTACAGACATAATATCCGAAATTTATGGAGAAGAAAGAGCTTCTGAGCTAGTATGGGCAGGGCTAGTTGTAAATATTTGGCTGGCAATAATACTTTGGTTAGGAGGCCTGATACCTGCTTTTACAACAAACAACAGCGTGGATGCAGACAATGCGTTTATGATTATTAGATCTTTGTCTTTGAGCACCATAACAGCCTCAATGATTGCATATTTTTTAGCACAATATTCTGACGTTAAAATATTTCATTTTTTAAAAAGGCTCACAAATGGTAAACACTTGTGGCTTAGAAACAACGGATCCACTATGATTAGCTCGCTTATAGACACTATTTGCGTTATTTCTATTACTCATTATTTATCAAAATCAATACCACTTCCTGAAGCAAAAACCGAGCTAGAGGCCCTATTCTTGCTTATATCATACGCATATATTTTTAAATTCATAATTGCTATTCTTGATACACCTATCTTATATATTGCTGTAAAACATTTAAAAAAATACCTTGGAATGAATCATCAAGATTTCTAACTTGATAGAACTGTTGTTATAATATCCTCATGGCAATGAATGTTAAAAAATTACCGCAAAACAATGAAGCGGAGCAAGCAGTTCTAGGTTCTATTTTAATAGATCAAGAAGCTATGAATTTAGCGCTTGAAGAAATTGCTGAAAATGACTTTTATGACGAAAATCATAAAAAAATTTTTTCTGCCATGGTTGATTTAGACAAAGAAAGTAAGCCAATTGATATATTAACTTTGTATGATAAGTTAAAATCAAAAAAATCCTTATTAAAAGAAGTGGGGGGCAGCTCTTATCTTAGCCAATTAATTGAAATTGTTCCCAGCTCCTCAAATGTAGTTTTCTATGCAAAATCTGTGAGAGAGAAGTCAATACTAAGGAGCATGATTAGAACAGCATCTGAAATCATAGACGAAGGACAGACAGACCAAGTTGAAGTTGATGAGTTTGTTGATCAGGCTGAAAAGAAGTTGTTTGAAATAAGTCAAAACAAAAAGAGATCTGGTTTTGTTTCTACTGCGGAACTAGCAGCTGAAACTATAAAAATAATTGAAAACTTAACGACCAGAAAAATGGCCATAACTGGAATTGCCAGTGGGTTTAAAAAGCTTGACAAAATGACTGCGGGTTTTCAAAATTCTGATCTAATTATAATCGCCGCAAGGCCCGGTATGGGCAAAACTTCTTTTAGTCTAAACATTGTTATGCATGCGGCTTTGATTCATGGACTTAAAGTAGGCTTTTTCTCTCTGGAAATGGCCAAAGAACAACTAATGATGAGAATGCTTTCTGCAAAATCTAAGCTCAACTTTGGTAAAATTAGAACAGGTTTTCTATCAGATTCTGAATTTCAAAAGACTGTAGCGGCGGCGGAAACTCTCCAAAGAGCTAATATCTTTATAGATGACACGCCGGCTCTTACTTCTCTTGACCTAAGATCTAGAACAAGGCGTCTAAAAAGTGACAAAGGTATAGATATTTTAATTGTTGATTATCTTCAATTAATGCGGGGCTCTTCTAGAACAGATAATCGTGAAAGAGAAA
>ENA-OREN01004092-OREN01004092.1-marine-metagenome-genome-assembly--contig:-NODE-4092-length-12977-cov-3.069380_pt1 | contig 12977 bp, 10 predicted proteins | sample MGYA00248624_ERZ508555 | MGnify/ENA primary metagenome ERZ508555 (study PRJEB26222, sample SAMN06267773) | marine metagenome | isolation source: Saanich Inlet, British Columbia, Canada | place...
GGCTGTATGTCCAGCGCATTACGTCGACACCCATCTTGTCGGCTGCCTCTTCGAACCAGATGGCGTTGCCTTTTGACTTGTGCATTTCCTCACCGTTTTCGTCTCGCATTAGGGCGTAGGCAAAAACGTTTCTGGCGGGCAAGGAGTCTTCAAGAACGGCTGCCATGACGATGAGCGAGTAGAACCAGTTTCGGAACTGGCCCGGGAAGCTTTCGGACATCCAGTCGGCAGGGAACCACTCGTTCCAGTAGTCACGATCTGTGTTGTATTTCAGGGTTGAAAAACTAACGATCCCGGCGTCGAGCCATGCGTTGCCAACATCAGCGATACGGCTTACGGTCGCACCGCAGTCCGAACACGCGATCTTGACGATATCGACCCCAGGTCGGTGTGGCGATCCACCGCTTGCTTCAAACTCATCCCAGCCCTCGACGGCGCGCTCTTTTAGCTCTTCCTTGGAACCAATCACATCGAAATGGCCGCAGTCGCATGCGTAGATCGGAAGGGCGAGACCGTAGTACCGCTTCTTCGAGATCATCCAATCCTGCATGTTTTTGAGCCAGTCGAGCTCACGAGCTTTACCGAACTCTGGGTACCAGTTCATTTCCTTGGTGGCTTTTTCCATCTTGGGTCGAATTTCGTCCATGTTGATGAACCATTCGTCGACCAATCGGAACACGAGCTCGGTGCTGCAACGCCAGCAGACTGGATATCGGTGGGTGTATTTATTTACACGAACGAGTAGGCCCTTTTCCTTGAGCGAGTCGAAGACCATATCTTTCACTTCGGCTGCCGATTTGCCGGTGAATTCGCCAAAACCTTCTTTGTAGATACCGTTTTGATCAAGTGGAGCAATCGGCGTAAGGCCGTTCTCGTTTCCTAGTTTGAAGTCTTCGGCACCAGCACCGGGAGCCGTGTGAACGATTCCGGTTCCTTCGTCTTCGCCGACTTCGTCCCAAGACAGCACACGGTGCTGATCTCGAACTTCGTCTTGCGCTGGCAGTTCATCGAACGGCGCCTTGTAGCGCAGACCAACGAGTTCAGAACCTTTAACTTCGCCTAGAACTTTGGCGTCGTCGGTGAGAACGTGGTCTTTCTTCAGCGATTCGAGAAGCGATTTCGAGAAATAGATCACCGAGCCGCGGTCTTCGACCTTGGCGTAGGTGTACTCAGGATTTACCGCTGCTGCAACGTTGGCTGCGAGAGTCCACGGCGTAGTGGTCCAAACGAGAAGGTTTTCGCCTTCGTGGCCGTCGTCGATGAGAGGGAATTTCAAATAAGGACTATCGTGGGTGATGTCCTGATAGCCCTCGGTGACGATCTCGTGCTGAGAAAGTCCGGTTCCGCAGCGTGGGCACCACGGCATTACGTCTCGACCCTTATAGATCCAGCCTTTGTCGGCGCAGGTCTTTAGGAAGTGCCAGATGGTGTAGTTATTTTCATCAGACTTCGTGTGGTAGGAATTGTCCCAATCCATGAAGTAGCCGAGTCGTTGCGACTGCTTGGAAATTCGCTCGGCGAAGCGATCAACACGCTTGCGGCATTCTTCGACGAATTTGCCTACGCCGAACGCTTCGATGTCGCGTTTGGACTTGAAGCCCATCTCTTTTTCGACTTCGACTTCGATCCAAAGGCCCTGACCATCGAATCCGTTTTGGAATCGCTGTTTGTAACCCTGCATGTTGCGGAATCGCAGGAATAGGTCTTTGTACGTTCGGCCCCAAGCGTGGTGCACGCCCATGGCGTTGTTGGCGGTGATTGGACCATCGATGAACGAGAATTTCTTCTCTTTATCGTCGTTTAACGCTCGGTAGCGGGCGGGGATGTCGTTGTCTTCCCACCACTGGAGGATTTCTTCCTCTTTGGCTACGAAGTCGACTTTTGGATCTACCGAATCGAAGTGGCTCGCCACGTTTATTTCCTTAGTGCCTTCGGCACCGATCGTTCCTGCTGAATCAAAATCATCGATGGGCGAAGGCTTATTTGCAGGTTAAAAATAAAGCCCGCCCCTAATAGATCAGGGACGGGCGTTTTGAAATAAAACGGTACCGCGGTACCACCCTGGTTTCCCGATTCACTTTCGCTTAGCGGGACACTCAGTTGAGCCGATGTAACGTTCGGCAGGGACGGTTCAGCCTAGTTGCCAGCTTGGTGCTGGGGTTCAGTGAACAGTTCGGGAGTGATGATCGATTCTGGCCCCATGTCCGCTTTCACCGTACCGGACTCGCTTTTAAGAGGTGAACGGAATCGATCGTATCTCCGTCATTACTTGTAACGGCGTTAAGTATAGGTGCTAGGCGATATCGGCGCAGTAGTTTGTTTTTGGGGGGGCGTGGTTGTTGGAGGGGCGACGGAATAGATAGCGGCAGCACAAATTTGATTTCCCGAGTGCCGCCGAGGGATCACGTTAGTTGTTGCGATCGTCCGCTAGCAGGCATATCGCTGCAAGGGGGAGAAAGATCCTGAAAATGAATTCAGGATGACATTAGGAGAGATTGCCGTTGGAGGGCTAGTATCAAAGCCCCCCCGCACCCCGAAAACTAGCCTAATTCGTAGTTGGCTAGCTGTTTGTACTCGGTGTCGCCGTTGTCGTTTAGGAACGATCGGTAGAGGGCGATTGCGTTGACTGGAATTGAGGTTCCGGAGTTGCGAAGAGGTGCGTGCTGCCATGCGACGCCTACGTCTTCAGCGAATCTGCCACGAATGCCGGGACGCGTACGCCCAGTCGTGATGTGCGCTCGGAAATTACGATCGTCTTCCTTGAGCCCAAGATTGACCAAGCGACCTTCGACTCTGCCTGCCAGTTGTTCTAGGCGGCGTAGCTCTCCATCGAATCCGACCCACAAAATACGCGGGTCACGGAACGACGGGAAGCAACCTGTGCGCCCAACTTTGATAGTGAACTTGCCTGTCGATTCGGCTGCACTATTGAGAGCGTTTTTGATATCGACGACCTGATCGTTCGGAATATCTCCGAGGAACTTCAACGTGAGATGCATCGCGTCTTCGCTGATCCACCGAACACGGCCGTGTTCGTCAGGACGGAAGCTTCCAGCCAGGTCAAGAAATTCGCGCTTTAGCTTTCGAGGAATCTCGATAGCGATGAAGAGTCGTTGAGTGTTCTCAGGAACCTCAGGGAATCCGAATTGTTCTTCTTCATCCTCATCTTTGGCGTCGGGCGCTCGATAGAATTTTGGCTCGGACGGAATAAATTTGGCTTCAGTTTGGCGGGTGAAGCTGGTGCCTGCTTCTCCGGTTCTACCTCGGCCGCCGTAGTAAGGGAGTTCACCTCTACTTCGATCTCGCTGAGGCACGCTGGAAGGCGACCATTCGCCATCGGTTTGTTCGGCGGAATCTTGCTCTTCGGTAGTGGTTGATGACGAATCATCCGACTCACTAGCTTCCGAAGTAGGCGCATCATCGCCGGTGGCGATCAACCAATCTGGTTTATCTTCAGCAGCCGGTGCGTCGGACGCTACATCGGCTTTGGGGGCTTTGGGAGTTTCAACTCCCTCGTTCTTCGATACTTCCTCTTTTTCTGAGGAGGTAGAAGGGTCGTTATCGTTAGATTTCGTCACGAGTGCGTCCTGCGAACCACTGTTTCTAATTGGTCTTCTACTATCAACGATACTTCTGTTTTGCGGTTTTGTATGTTCTGAGTGTTAAGCGTTGGATTGGGATTGGCGGTTGTTGAGATGAATCGGTAGCCGTGTATTCCCGGCTATAATCTCGGTCGTAATCTGGCTGGAGCTAGCGCGAAGTAATCGCGACTCTTGCTATATGCCCGCCTGAACAAAAAATTTGGAGACTTACTGTGGCACTACTGCTGAACCGATCTGACGTACAAAAGCTTCTACCAATGTCGAAGGCTATCGACACAGTTGAGGCGGCGTTCGGAGAGCTTGCGGCTGGAACTGCCGAAATGCCGGATCGAACAGTGATGACCGATGCCGCAGTTGGCGGGTGGATTGCTTACATGCCCGCCTACTTGAAGTCGGGTGGAGCACTTGGCGTGAAGGCCGTTACGGTCTACAAAGAGAATCCAACAAAATTCGGATTGCCAACGACTATCGGCACGATTTTGGTTCAAGACAACAAGACCGGTGTGGTTGTTGCAGCGATGGATGGTGGACTGCTGACCGGTGTTCGTACCGGAGCCAGCGGTGGTGTTGCGACGCGGCATTTGGCTCGTAAGGATTCGAAGGTAGCTGGTGTATTAGGCACGGGCGTAATGGCGCGGTCGCAGGTGTTGGCTCTTGCTGAAGCTGCTGATCTCGACACGATTCTTGTCTACTCACGAAGTGACGATGCCGCGAAACAGGCGTTCGCTGAAGAATTTTCGGCTTCGACCGGAGTTTCGGTTCAGGTTGCCGAGAGTGCTGAGGGACTCGTTCGAGAGTCGGATATTGTGACCATTATTACGAGCGCAGTTGAACCCGTTGTTGATGGTTCGTGGTGGAAGCCGGGAACGCACATCAACGCTATTGGTTCGCACGCAGTTGGCGTTCGTGAGCTTGATTCGGCGACGATTGTGAAGTCGAAAGTTGTTTGCGACCAAGTGCAGGCTTGCTTGAACGAGGCCGGCGATATTCAGATCCCTATCGAAGAGGGCGTTTACTCTGCCGACAAGATCCACGGGTCGATTGGTGAAGTGATCAACGGTACGCTGCCGGGTCGTGAGAACGACGAGGAGATCACACTGTTCAAGAGCGTTGGTCTCGCTGTGCAGGACATTTCATGTGCAGCACTGGTTTACGAACAGGCAGCCGCACAGGGCGTAGGCCTAGAGTTCGACTTCGGCGGGTGACGAGTCACTTTTTCTGCGGTAGGTACGCAGTGGGCAAACCGGTTGATTTCAGCCGCTGTTAGGCTGAAGCTTCAGAAGCGTGGCTGGCAGCTAAACAATAACCCGTTCGAGTAGCGCATCGATGTCTTTTTGGGTGTGGGAGTCGGGGTGAGCTGCGGGTTCTCTGACGTGGGCTGATTCGATTAGGCCGCGCTTTTTGAGAATCTGCTTGTGGAACCCGATTGCGAGCTCAGGAGCCATGCTCACGAGATGGCACAAAGGCGCAATTCGAGTTTCGAAAACCTTCGTTGCTCCTTCGATATCACCGTTCTTGTAAAGCTTGAAAACCTCGACAAATTCGACTGGTGTCGAACTGAACGGCATTGTTCCGGTGCCGCCTCGTGAAAGTTCTTCCATCAGGTAAGTCGCACCGCCTCCGCCAAGCACGTTGATCTTGCCTTTAACGACGTCGACGGTCGCTGCGATGCGTCCGGGAGTTGGAGGTGTTTCCATTTTGCAGGCGACCACACCTTCGAGTTCATCAGCCAATTCAGCGACCATCTGCGGCGAGATCTGGGCGAACTGCACGTCTTGCAACGCCACCGACACGTTCACTGCGTTTGTGATGTTGTGAAAATATTGTCGAATTGCCGCTGGGTTGGATGAGCCGACTCCCGAGTTGGGAGGTGTGAGCATCACGCAATCAACGCCAAGCTCTTCGGCACGTTTGCTGTAGTAGATGGCGAGATCGGTTCCGATGGCTCCCGTGTTCATCACCACGGGAACCCGCCTGTTGGTTTGATCGACAACAGTGCTCAGCAGTTCGTCTCGTTCCGATTCGTTGAACAGCTGAACTTCACTTGCCAGCGCTATTCCAATGCCATCAACGCCCGCTTCGATGTTGAATTCAACCACTTTACGAAGACCGTCTGTATCGATCCGGCCTTGGTTGTCGAATGGGGTCTGAAGAATCGGAATAACGCCGTTGATCTGTTTGTAAGTCAAAATCGTTCCTGAATGTCGCTTCGGTGCGATAGATGAAGAAGAGCTTCGAGGCGTAAGCCTACCCGATGATGCTGTTCTGGTGTGACGTAAGCTAGGCTGACTTTTCGTCTACCGGAGCCAGTAGTTGATCGCCTCGAAGTGTGCGGATTTCTCGTTGAGTCACGTAGGTAATAACCATGATTACTGCGAGTATCGCCGCTGAAACCGTGAGTGCCCAGCGTTCGTCGTAGAGCTCGGCGATATTGCCGCCCATGAGCCCTCCGAGGGGCATCAGGGCGAACGATATTACGTAGATGCCCATCACTCGGCCGCGATAGTTCGACGGGAGACGCATTTGGATGGCTGTCATCGATATCACTAGGAACAGCGAGTGCATGATTCCTGCGCAGTAGATCATCAGAAGGGCGATTCCGTAGCTTGGTGCGAACGCAAATCCGGTTACGAAGAACGTGAATACGAATGCCCCGCCGAGCATGAACTTGCCAGCGTGTCTACTTCGTTGAAGCGCAGGAACGATCATCGTGCCGGTGATTGCACCTGCTGATAGAACTACGAATATTACGCCCAAGCCATCGGCTTCGAGTCCGTGTCGAACTGCGAAGAGCGGCATCAAAAGCAGATATTGCATGCCGAAGAACATCTTGGCGAAACTGACGAGGATTAGGACAGTGAAAAATCTGCTGCTTGCGATGAATTTCACACCATCGGTGAGGTCTTGAAGCACGTTTCGTTGAACTTCGGATTTTTTGTACGGCATTCGAAGACTGATTATGACGAATAGCATCGTGATCCAGCCGAGCGCTCCAGCGAAGAAGACCGATTCGGTGCCCATGTATCGAATTGCGAGTCCGCCAATCGAAGGTGAAATGATTCGACTTATGTGCCACGTGACCGAACTTAGAGCCACGGCGCTCATCATGTTCTTTCGACTGACCAGTAGGGGGAAGAACGAGGCTTTCACAGGGCCGTCTAGACCCGAGAAAAAGCCTTGAATTCCGGCGATTACCATCAGGTGCCAGATTTCAGCAATGCTTGTTGTAACAATCAGGGCCAGTATCGTCATCAAGGCAGCGTTCACGCCTGATGTCGTGATCATGATCAGCCGACGATCCATACGATCGGCGATCACACCACCAAAAATATTAACGATGATCGAAGGTATGGCGATTGCTGCGCCTAAAAAGCCGAGGGTGCTGGCCGATTCTTCGAAATCGGCGATGATCAACCAACCGATTCCCAGTTGGACTACCTGAATGGCACCTGAAGAAACGAAGGTGCCGATCCAATAGCGTCGGAATTTTGGTTCGCTGAGCGCGCCTGCGCGGGCAGCGAAGCGTTGTCTGGTTGGCGTGTTCGTGGCGGTGGTCGAATTCGGTACGGGTTAGGGATTTATCGAGCGGGAGTATGCGCCTGACCCAGCGATTAATCTGTACCTGTTGCGTGAATTATTGCGAAACGCAGAACTCGTTGCCTTCTGGGTCGGTCATAACAACCCACTGCCAACCTTCTGTGGGTCTAGGTTGAATGACGGTCGCGCCGAGAGCTTCGAGTTGAGCGATGCCTTCGTCGAGGTCTTCAACTTCCAGATCGAGATGAACTCGGTTTTTCATCGATTTGGCTTCAGGCACCTTCTGAAGAGTTAGTCCTGAGCGACCTTCTTGGGCTTTGAAGAACACGTAGCCTTCCGGCTCGGCGCTTATTTCAACTCCCAAAGCTGACTGCCAAAATGTTTTTTCAATATCTAGATCGTTTACATCGATAACTGTCGCCCCAAGCTTGGCGATAAGTTCATTAGGCACGATCGATCTCCTATAACTATGCAGTCAAAATTTCTGCGCCATTGGGGCCAAGCCAGATCGAGTGCTCTTTCCAACCGACGTGGTGACCTGCTACTTCGATAAGCGGTGGGTACTCTCGCATTACGCCCTGTTTGATTAGTTCTTTGAGAGTTCGTTCGAACGGCTTCTTGGGCAGATCGTTGAAGTAACGGCGGGCAATGGGAAGTCCTCGCCAGAAGTCGATTGCTTCAAGTGCCTCTGCATCGATTTTGTTCGATGGTTTGGGTGGGCGTTCGAGCATAAACACCTCGGGCTTGCCATCGTCTTTGATGTAGCCCTTACCTGAAGTAGCGAACGGTTCGATGGCGAATATAGATCCAGCTTCGAGCGAGCCTTTTAGGCCGATTCGTGAGTTTGGGATTTGTGGCGAATCGTGGAGAGTGAACCGGCCGAGTCCGTGCCCTGTGAGATTCAGTACGGGCTTGAATCCGGCGGTAGCAATAACTTCGTGGACTCGTTCGCCAATGTCTTCTACATCGACATCTGGCGCAGACATGGCTATCGCCGCATCGAGAGCGTCGGAAGCAGCTCCGATCATTGTCGACCAACGTTGGTCTTGAGATAGGTCGGCAGAAACTCCGGTATCGACGATCAGGCCATCGATATGCGCACCGACGTCGATTTTTACGAGGTCGTTTTCTTCAAATTTCGAATTGTCCGAAGGCGAAGAACAGTAGTGGGCGGCCACTTTGTTTCTGCTGGTTTGCGCCGGAAACGGAGGAAGCGCACCGGCTTCTCTGATCATCGTTTCCATGCCTTCTTGGAGATCGCGCAATAAATAGCCGGGCTTGATCGTTTCGGCGGCCCAATTACGAGCGTTCGAAGCGATTTTGCCAGCTTCGCGAAGAGCTTCTAGTTCAGCCGGGGTTGGAATCATGCAGTTGAGTTTACGCGCAAGATGGGTCGTCGGCGTCCCAGCGGTTGCACGTTGGCTGCTCACCTCGAGCTAATGAATCTCGGGTGTCTTTCCACATGGCGTACCAAGTTTCTGCATCGTGCAGTTCAGATGATGGGTTCGACTCGCTGCGTGCGACGAATCCAGGGAACACGTTTCGGCCGGTTGCTTCGCCGGTTGGCTGGTAACGGAGATCAAAACTCCAGCGGATTTTTTCGCTGATGTTTGGCAGTGCGGCGTGAACGGTCTGTTTCGTTAATAGGAGAGCTCCACCCTTTTTGACCGGGACGGGCATCGAATCGCCTACGTTGAAGAGATTTTCAGGAATTTGTAGACCGGGGCGATCTTTGTATCCGGGGCAGTGGGTGAGCAACTCACCTCGGTGCGAGCCGGGAACTACCGTGAGGCAGCCATTTTCGACTCCGGCGTCCATGAGCGGGAACCAGACGGTGAGGATGTTTGTTTCATCGGCTTCTGGATTTACGACTCCGGCGTCCTGATGCCAGGGAGTGGCGCCGAACATTACGTTGCCGTCAGCATCACGGGGGGAAGCAGATTCAGGGATTTTGATTCGAACGTGCTGCACTGGGTTGGAGTAGACCTCGCCACCGACTACCGATTCAGCAACATCGAGCACTCCCGGTGCTGTCAGGGCGTTGAATACTGCGGGTCCTGCCCAGAACGGAGTTTCGGCTAGCACGCCGTTTTGCGGGAGTGAGAAATCGAAGTATTGGTTGTGAACTTCGCCAGATTCACCGTAGATCTTGGTTACACGATCACCGAAATCGAGCTCGGAATAGGTGGAAGATATTTGGCCGTCGGCATAAAGCTTGTCGGCTAGTGAATCGAGAACGCCGGCGTATTCGTTGATGACAGGATCGATCGTGCCTTGTGGGTCGAAAACGTCTTCAACGTGGACGAATCCGTACTCTTCGAAATGCTCTTTTTGTTCAGCGGTTAGTGCTGGCAATCCAATAGCCCCCTGATCGCACAAGATTAACGTGTAGTGGTGCGATATGCGTGTTGGGGCGGAATGTTACTCGTTTGCCGAGTGGTTTGCTTTGGGAGGGCAAAAATTGGCTAGGTGATCTTTGTCATTGCGAGGAGTTCGACGACGTGGCAATCAGCATTCGAAGTGGAAAGATTGCTACGTGTTACCGTCGCTCGTGGTGGGCTGAATCGTGAATAGCGTTTGTGAGTATGTTGATTGCCACGGCGCTCATTCTTCACTTCTCGCAATGACAATCTATCGCCAAGCCTGCTAAACACCCTAGCTCTTGCGGGCGATCTGCAGAGAGTCGTTCTCTATGCCGAGTCCGTGGGCGGCTTCGAGTGCTTTTCGTACTGCGGAGAGTGAGATTTTGAAGATGTTGATCATTGTGGTGTACCTGTTAGATATGTTCGTTGGTGGGAGAGTTTTTTGAGTGCAACAAAAAACCCCTGTTTTGCGACAGGGGTTCTAATTTCTCTACGTTGCGGCTTGTCTAATTCAACAAGTACAACACGCAAGACTAGGAACCCCTGTGGGCGTACAGGTACACATACAGGTACAGACCTGCTGTGGGGAGTTCGTAGTTGTTGTGCGGAGTGCGTTGCTCATATCTAGCTTCAATATACGCCTCGGTTTGAGTTCAAGGCAAATTTACGCATAGGTAATTCGTGAAGTATTCGTAGGTGCGGTTACCAGTTTTGAGTTCAACTGGTGCGTTTGCTAGCTGCGAATGCTGATTCGTAGTAGTTCGGCAGCGTTCACGCCCTGCACTAGTTTTGATGCGCTTTCGTCGAGTCCTGATTCACCGAATTCTTTAAGTGCTCGTTTTTGGGTGACCAGTGGGTAGTCACTAGCGAACAGGATTTTTTCGGCACCAGCTGCTGTTGCTGCCACTTGAAAAACTTCAGGACGATAGAGGAACGGGAACGCTGCTGAATCAAAGTAGACGTTTTTGAGTGCTGACTTCACTTCTGGCATGAGGGCATAGAACGGGAGCCCGCCGCCGAAGTGGCTGAATATGAATTTGTTGCTTGGAAACGCGGTTACGAGCGCTAGCAATAGCTCGGGAGTAACGGTTCCTTTGCCCGGATAGCCGTGGCCTACGGGTTCTGACGCATGCATAAGAATTGGCATATCGAGTTCTTTAGCTGTATCGAACACTGGTGCTAGAGCGGCGAGATCGGCATCGAGGAACCCCTGTGTGTCGGGGTGAAGCTCGCCGATGCCTTTTGCACCTTCAGCGTGACAACGCTTAACTTCGGCAACTGCATCTTCGCCCCAGAGCGGATTTACGCTGCAGAACGGGACGAGCCGATCAGGATGCGCTTTCGCGGCGGCGATGTTGTAGTTGTTGGCTTCTCGTGCAACTTCTGGGCTGGTCCATCCGAAGCCCGCACAAACTGAAACATCGACTCCTGCTTCGTCCATTGAAGTGATTAGATCGTCGACCTGAGCGAATTTTGATTTTGGATCGACGAACAAACTGCGGAACGTGCTATCAGAACGCGACACGAATTCTCGATTGACGTTGAACGATTCGGGGAGGATGTGAGTGCAGGTGTCGATTACCAAGGGTTCGTGAGGATTCTTCAAATCGGCTTCAAGCGTGCGTAGTGGGCTGAACTCGACCAAAGATACACTGTCTATCTGCTTTCGAACTGTAGCCACAACGTGGGATGCGGCTACGATTGATGTCAGATGGCTGGGTTCGTATTAATTTGCACCGGCTCAAGCGGCTTTACGTTCAAGAGGGTGAATTTTACAAATGGTCTCAATGATTAGAGACGAAGGGCGAGTTCTAACTCAGCCCGATATTCCGCACGCTGAACCCAAAATGGGCAAGGTGGCGGTTATTTACACCACGCCTGAAACCGTGATCGAAGATTACGCCAGGCTTCTTGATCTGGCCGATTATCAGACGGCGCTAACTCCCGATATCGACACTTTCTTGAAGGTGAACATATCGTGGCAGCACTACTACCCGGCTTGCTCGACAGCACCGTGGCAGATCGAAGGCGTGGCCGAGAAGCTGAGGGCAGATGGCTTCGACAAACTAACGGCTGCGCACAACGGCACTGTTGTTGTGAACCCTGCTGAGGGCCGAGAGAAGAACAAGCACAAGGTCGTTGAGGACAGGCTTGGGCTAGGTCACATCACGCTTGATGTGCCGCCTGTGAAATGGGTTCCTTATAAGCCCACAGCCAAGATGCTCGTTCTCGACGATGTCTACAAAGATGGCCTATATATTCCAGAAGTCTTCCCGGGTACGAACATTGTTCAGCTTCCAACGGTGAAGACTCACGTGTTCACGACGATGACGGGTGCGATGAAGAACGCTTTTGGTGGATTGCTTCACCGATATCGTCACTGGACTCACTCGGTTATTCACGAAACTCTGGTTGATCTGCTTCAAATTCAGAAAGAGATTCACTCGGGGTTGTTCGCGGTAATGGATGGCACGTTTGCTGGTGATGGTCCGGGGCCTCGTGCGATGCGGATTCACAACAAGAACGTGATTCTCGCTTCAGCCGACCAAGTCGCTATCGATGCTGTTGCGGCGAAGATGATGGGCCTCGACCCAATGTCGATTCCTGCTATTCGTATTGCACACGAGATGGGACTCGGAGTGGGTAAGCCTTCGGAAATCGAAGTTGTTGGTGACGATATCGCCGATGTGAACTGGAATTTCTCTGGAAACGAAAGCACGCTGGCATCACGCGGCCAGAAGTTGATCTATCACGGACCGCTGAAGCCGCTCGAAGGCATGCTCCTTCGATCACCAATCGCTCCATGGGCGTACTGGGCTTCGAACGTCTACCACAACAAATTCTGGCTACCGCGGATTGGTCGCAAGCGCGTGAACGAAGCCATGAAAACGCCATGGGGCAAGCTGTTCGAGAAGTACTAATAGTTCGTTATTTATGGCTCGTTATTCCGTACAAGTAGATAGAAAAACATGCGATTAGGCTTCAACTTCACCAACGGCACGAACCCGGGCGATATTCCGTTGGATGAACTGCTGACGTTCTCAGCGCAGTATGGCGCGACAGATGTCGTGCTTCAGTCGTACACCGGGATGAAGCCGCATGAGAGATGGGCGGTTGTTCCCGGCGATAAACGGTGGGAACAGAAAGACCTCGAAGCTCTACGCAAGCGAGTTGAATCGCACGGCCTTCATCTTGAGGCGCTGGAAAACGTTCCGAGCGCTTTCTACGATCAGATCATGCTTGGTGGTCCGGATCGTGATGAGCAGATCGAGAACATGATTCACACGGTGCGAAGTATCGCCCGTGCTGGAATTCCTATCTTTGGTTACAACTGGATGCCTTCGGGCGTTTGGCGAAACGCTGTGAACTCACCGAGCCGAGCGGGATCTGTGGTTAGTGCCTACGATCATTCCGAGCATATTAATCACGAGTTGACGCACGGTCGTGTGTACAGCGAAGAAGAGATGTGGGCGAA
>ENA-OREN01004095-OREN01004095.1-marine-metagenome-genome-assembly--contig:-NODE-4095-length-12973-cov-4.777605_pt1 | contig 12973 bp, 9 predicted proteins | sample MGYA00248624_ERZ508555 | MGnify/ENA primary metagenome ERZ508555 (study PRJEB26222, sample SAMN06267773) | marine metagenome | isolation source: Saanich Inlet, British Columbia, Canada | place...
AAGTTCAGAGAAAAGTAAAAGCAACGTCGTAAGGGCATTTTTGGCATCCCTTTTGGCAATAAAGTACCACCAGCTCCAGCAGGCGCACTTGATTCGAAAATTCTATGGGGTGACTTTGTAAAGCTGGATCTACGAATGTCTAAAATTGATGAACTGCAACATGATGAAAATGAAACAGAATAAGTCTTTAGTGTACCTCTAAGAACCAGCTTATTTTAGGTCATTTCCATCGAAAAGGAATACTCCATCGGAGAGTTCAAAATTATTTCTGACAAAAGATTTGCCGCTTTCATGGAGATTATGGTACCAGATGATATAAGTGAGTTTAAGCAACAAGCTGAGGAAGAAAGTGAGGAGCTAATGATAATAGAAGCACCGATTATCGATTTGCCTCAGCTGAAGAGACGATTATTCGTGAGGTTTAAAAAAGAGAAAACTGCCACAGATGAAGTGCTGACTGATCAAGAAGAACATCGTTTCATCAACGTTCCCAAGTAGCTTGAAATCACAAGACCACAAACCCAGGGCAAGAGCAGTAAGCCAAGCTTTGCGACATTCATGGATGAGTTTTAGTCCAAATCTCCTGCTGGGCGGATATCTCCGACAGAGGGTAAGAAGCCAAAACTTAATTTCGGAGCATTTATGGATACATTTGAGGGAAAAGGTGATTATAATACTTTAAAATTATCGGGATAATACAATTATAAAGAAAGAAAAGAACCAAATGCAGTAAATAAAGTTGCTGTTAATATACCTTGTATTTTTCCAAATATTGATTTTTGTTTAAGGTTTAAAAGGTACAATGACATCAAATTGGTTTATGAATTTACTCAAACAGTAGGGGCATTGAAATTCTTGATGAACATAATTAAAAAAAGAAACATACCAACTGTTATGTCTATGATTACAGCACCGCAAATTGATAAGGTATCCAATCTAATCTACGACCTGATATCAAATACCGACGTTCACCTTATATTATCTGGAAGCAAGAAAAACATCCCAAATTTCGAAAATCTAGAAACTGTTTCCGTTGTAAATAATCCTAAGGAACTTATATCACAACTACATAATCTCAGTAATAGGTAATTTCTAACGGAATTAATTACTATCATTGCCCACATGAAACAAAATCTTTTTGGCAAGAGTTTACCAGAACTCCAGGATGTGGTTGCTCAGCTAGGGCTGCCAAGATTTACTGCCAAACAAATGGCCCAATGGCTATATCAGAAAGATATTACCTCCATTGATGAAATGACAAACCTCAGCAAAAAAGCAAGGGGTATGTTGAGCGATAAATACTTGTTGGGACTTTCTGCTCCTATTTCAGCTCAGGAATCAAAAGATGGAACAAAGAAATATTTATTTAGTATAGGCGACAATGGATATATTGAATCAGCCTTTATTCCTGAATCCAAAAGAAATACTATTTGTGTTAGTTCTCAGGTTGGATGTAAAATGAGATGCTTGTTCTGCATGACAGGGCGTCAAGGGTTAAAATCAAACCTTACCGCAGGGGAAATCCTTAATCAAATTAGAAGCTTACCTGAATGGCAAAAATTGACGAATATTGTTTTTATGGGAATGGGTGAACCCCTTGATAATTTGGATGCTGTACTCAAAAGTTTAGATATTTTAACTTCAGAATGGGGTTTTGGATGGAGTAAACGTAAAATAACTGTAAGTACAATTGGAATTGTTCCTGCAATGAGACGGTTTTTGATAGAGAGTGAATGTCATTTGGCCGTTAGTTTGCATTCTCCCTTTGAATCGGAGCGAAAAATGCTAATGCCAGTTAGCCATGTACATTCAATTGAAAGTATAGTTAAAGAAATTAAAAGGCATGACTTGGGAAGACATCGTAGAATATCCTTTGAATACATTGTTTTTGGTGGAATTAATGATACATCTAAGCACGTGAAGGAAATGGCAAGGGTTCTAAATGGTATAAATTGTAGGATTAATCTAATACGATTTCATGAAATACCCAAAACACCTCTTGCATCAACCGATGAAAGACGATTACAAATTTTTAAGGATGCGTTAAGCAATAAAGGCATTTTTACTTCAGTAAGAGCTTCTCGTGGCCAAGATATTGATGCTGCGTGTGGATTGTTATCTACTAAAAATCAACAGCCTGCCATACCTGAAATTAAAACTATTGCATAATATATTTATACTGATTCCTCAATACAACAAATACTGATGTAAGCATAAACAATATTAATATCCCGGCATGTGGGAAATAAAAATGCCTAATTTTGTCATTTTATAATGTTATAGGATGGGTAGAGGATTTGCAAGTGATAATTGGTCTGGAGTTTGTCCAGAAATTATGAGAGCTCTTAATGATGTAAATGAAGGACATATTTTTGCCTACGGTGAAGGTAACGAAGAAATTTCTGCTACATCTCGTGAAATATTTAAGAAATATTTTGGTGATGATATAGAAATATTCTTTGTTTACAATGGAACAGCAGCAAATGTATTATCAATTAAACATATAATACAATCTTATCAAGCAATAATAACGGCAAATACTGCTCATCTTACTGAGGATGAATGCGGTGCTCCAGAAAAATTTATAGGCTCAAAAATACTTGAAGTAAATTCCACTGATGGTAAGATTACTCCTGAGCAAGTAGAGCCTTTTATGAATAGTATTGGATTTCAGCATCACAGTCAGCCAAAGATTATTTCAATATCTCAGGTAACGGAAATGGGCACTGTATATTCACCCCAGGAAATAAGAACTCTTGCCGATTACGCTCATGCAAATAATATGTATTTACACATGGATGGAGCTAGAATTAGTAATGCAGCTGTTTCATTGGGATCTGATTTTAAAAGTTTTACAACAGATGTAGGAGTTGATATACTTTCATTTGGGGGAACAAAAAATGGTTTGATGTTTGGAGAGGTAGTTATATTCTTTAATAAAGAATTAGCTAATGATTTTGAATACACCAGAAAACAAGGGATGCAATTACATTCTAAAATGAGATTTATTGCTGCTCAGTTTACACAATATCTAACCAATGATTTGTGGCGCAAAAATGCTCAAATAGCTAATGATAAGGCAAAAGAACTTGCTAAAAAAATTTCCAATATAAAACATCTAAAAGTAAGTCAGGATACCCAAGCAAATGGTGTATTCGTTATGATACCAGTGGGGATTATTCCAATTTTACAGAATGAGTATTTTTTCCATGTATGGAATGAAACTCCACAATTAATTAATGATGTTGAATATAAAGAGGTGAGATTAATGTGTTCATGGGATACTACGGATGGCGATATAAATGGGTTCATTGATCTGACTAAAAAAATACTAGAAAAAAACGGCATTTAGATTTTATTCAATTACCTTATCGTTGTGAGAATTAACAAAAAGGATGGTGCCAGTTTTATCAAAACCATTGAAGGTATCTCCTTTCTTGACGGAGTCTTCATGAAATCCCAATATAACTAATCCTGCGTCTCCCGATTTATCATTAACAAGTTTCTTAGTGCTTAAATCATGGTCTTGGGGTATAATCTCAATATTATTTGATGTTACTGGCAGCCGACCTGATTTTATAAGATCTTTCATTTTGATACGACTTTCCGCTTCCAGATCAGGAGGGCATACATCAAAAATTCTTATGTCTGTTTTTTTCCAGTCGGGATGGCCCAAAATAATAAACCCAAGTAATATCATCAAATTGGCATTTGAGGAATCCGATGAGGATATCCAAATATGAATTCCATTTTTATAGTTTACATTTCTCTTGCTAGTAGCAAGTATAAGAACATCAAAATTACCGGCGTTAACAAGAGCGAAATTGTCAACAATATGTTCCAAATTACCCGGTTTATCTTTGTCAAATTCAAATATCACCATATTATTTTCCATTCCTGCAATTCCTGGTATTTGAATGGATTGTGCAATTGCAGAGGTATAGGAGGGTGATATGATGGTATCTAGATAAACATGGCTCCCAGTTTTGCGTATAATTTTATTTATTCTTAACAATTCATCTTCAGCTTGTTCGCGGGTTGCTTTTGAATAATAACCCTCTATTCTGTGGAGGTATGTGCCAAATCCATACTTATAAGATATCCAGTTTAATAGCGTAAGTGCCATGTTTCTTTCAAAAGTACTTTTAGATATACATATTGCACTAGGTCTCCATTCATGATAGGCTCTTTTTCGTCTTTTGCGCTGTAGAAATACCTGTAAATTTCTATTTAATTGAAATATTGCATTTGAAAATATTGAAACGAAACCCTTGCGTTTTTTGTGATAGCTATTTATATAAAAATACAGACTAGTCATAATTATGAATGCTAGCATAGCATAAAAGGTATTTATTTTAAACATTACCCATAATGAAATGATAAAACCTAAAAGTGATAAATACCATTTACTATTATACGATGGTCGATATGATGGTGATGATCCAAAATGGTTCAAAAAAGAAATTAGACAAAGTGCACCATATGTTAACATAAAAAACATAGATATAATCTCTGCAACGGAATTCACATTACCCAATGAAATAAAAGCAATTGCAATTATCAAAGTAATTATGGAGCTATTTATTGGTTCGTTATCATTGTTTCTTCCGTGAGCAAGCCATTTATTTAATTTCTTACTAGGAAAAGCATTATCTGAAGCAAGCGCCTGCAAAGTTCTTGGTGCCACCATAATGGATCCCAGTGCTGATGAAATTGTAGATGCAGCAAGTCCAAGTGGTATAATCCAACTTCCTTCTATGGCTATATTTCCCATTACAAACTGATTATTTACCAACTCCTCTGGGCTTGCGCTAACCGAAAGTTTGTATGAAATAAAAAAGTAGATAATCATTCCGAAAAATGCTGCGGCTATGGTGCCAATGGGGATGGATTTGGATGGATTCTTCAAGTCACCAGATAAGCCTACTCCTGCTGTTATACCTGTAAACGCTGGAAATATTATAGCAAAGACAAGAAAAAAATCGTTACTGTTTCTAAAGTCCACATTTAAGAAACTAAAATCTGAATTTGCTGCAGCATCTCCATTTCCAGCGAAGAATAACCCAAGTGATATAAATAGTATTGCCACAACAAAATATAGTGCCTTAACTCCTAAATTAGCACCTTTAATTAAAATTACCATACCAAGTATTAGTATCGATGGTAAACTTATGGCTTGTCGTGGCAAATTAATTTCATAAACCTTCTCAACATACTCAAAAAAGAACTGAAATGATTCTGTAAATGCAATTACATAGAAGGCGACACTAATTGCCTGAGAAAGAAAAAGCGCTATGCCAATAGTGGCTCCAATGTTTAACCCAAAGGATCTTGAAATTATAAAATATTCTCCGCCACCTTCAACTCTCTTATTACTAGCAATCTCTGAAATGGCTAATGCTGTTGGAATTGTGACCAGATGTCCTAGAATTATTATTGCTATAACACCCCAAAAACCTAAAGTGCCTACTGCAAAACCAAACCTCAGAAATAAGATTGCCCCTAATATTGTTGAAATTGCAGTAAAGAATACAGGTGCTGTACCAAATTTACCTGAAATTGTTTTCCTTGCCATTTTTAATTTATTTTTCAGATACTAACAAAGATAGAATTTTATGTATTCATTAAGGATTACGAAAATCATGGACTGCCAAAAAAGTACAATTCAATATAAATCATACTTGATGTAAAGTATTCACTTCAGTTGTTTCATAGGTGAAAGATGATAACAGACTATTTGTGAACATCTTTTATGAATTCATCTACTTCGGGAACTCCACCCTGATAAACAAGATACCCATTGTATGGTTCACGTAAAGTTATTTCATCATTTACAGGAGTTAGCATAAGTTTCTTTACTTCCTCAGGGTCATCAGTTTGACCAAGAACCCAACTTAACTTTACCCATGCAACTTCTGGTAACATATTACCTGCTGGTATAATTCCCTTTGCCATCATATCCCGTCCTGTATCATAAACAAACATATGAACATAACCCCAGATAGTTTGGAGAGTCATAAACATATGTATACCTTTTTCATGGGCTCTTTCAATTGCTGGATAAAGCTCTTTGTTAACATGCCCAAGTCCCGTACCGACAAAAATAATACCCTTATAACCTGAATCTACAAGTGCATCAATAGTATCTGGAGCCATGCCTGGATAATAATATAACATGGTTACTTTATCACTAAAATAAGGTAGAATATTTACGTTCTTATCATTACGTCGTTTGTTGTAGTTCTTTTTTATGGGGATAATCTCTTCTCTGTTTATTCTTGCAAGTGGTGTATCTCCGATGGTTCTAAATGTTGACCTATAAGAAGAGTGCATTTTTCTTACTCGTGTTCCCTTATGCAATAATCCGTATTCATCAGATGTTGGGCCAAACATACAGACTTGCACTTCTGCCATATCAGATTGCCCAGCTGCTTTCATGGCATGCATAAGATTAAGTGCGGCGTCAGAACTAGGTCTATCTGAAGATCTTTGCGAACCAACAAGAATAATTGGTATTGGCAGGTTCTGGCACATAAAAGTAAGTGCTGCACCTGTGTGATGTAATGTATCTGTACCATGCCCTATTACAATTCCATCAACTCCTTTCTTTATTTCTTTTCCAATTGCCTTGGCAAGTGCTAAATACTGTTTTGGCCCCATATTTTCACTAAAAACAGCAAATATTTTCTCGGTTTCTAGATTGCAAATATCAGCAAGCTCTGGTACCGCACCATAAAGCTCTCCTGGAGAGAATGCGGGAATTACAGCTCCCGTTCTATAATCAAGTCTTGACGCTATTGTGCCACCAGTTCCAAATAACTTTACTTTTGGAAGACCCTTTGTGTAGGGAAAATCTTTTTCAGGTATTTTATAATTAGCCTTTTTATAACCGGTTTCTTTCATGCTTAAAATCGTACGGGTATCTATGCCTATATTATATCCTGTTATTATCTTTATAACAATGTGCTTATCATCGTCATTCTCGGATCTAGGTAGCACTGTACCCTCAAAACTTCCGCGGGTTGTCTCAGCAGATACAGCTCCCCAAACTCTAACTTTGTATTTCTTAAGTAGCTCTAAAGCCTCACCTTTGTACCCTTGAAAAATATCGTTGTCCATAATTAAACCTCTTTACTTAAGTCAGTTAATTCAATATTCCCGATTGCTATATTTCTTAGCTTTCCCATAACCCAATTCTTTCTTTTGATATTGGAAATTATTTCTTTACCCTCGGAAAACTTTTCATTTAGCAAGGGTAGTTTTGATAGTATTTCTTTTTTTGAGTATTTTTTGAAATTCATACTGGTGAGGATGGATTCAAAATCCATCTGAGGATGCATAATAAGTTCTGGCAGCATCTTTTCTGCCAACTCAAAAGTTATTCCTTTACTTTTTAAGTATTTGAAAAGTTTAAATATTCTTTCAAAATTAAACTGTTCAGGACCCTGGTAATGTCCAACTGCAAACTTAACCTCGTGGCCAAAAAACGCGCATACATATTTGGGATTTACACCAATTTTATCAACGATTTTAGTTATTATGGGAAAAAGATTTTTGGAAAATATGTACGTATAAACTTCCTCATTAACTCCCCATTCCTTTAATATCTTATAGTTATCAATTACATCTGTAGGCAGGTTTTTATTTAGATTATTCAAATAGTTGTCGTCAAGAGGTATGGGTGCTGAATCAGTATCTGGATACATTCGATCTGCTCCTGGTAGGACACGCTCAAATATTGTTGTTCCATCTTCAAATGACTTTCTTGTTTCATTTGGAACTCCAGTAAGTGCCAATTTACATCTTTCTTCAACTGTTTCTATAGCAGTTGAAATATCATCTTCATTTGCCCATATGATTATTTGAGAATCTTCCTTCGACGCCTTAAGTCTTGTTTGGACCAATTTCCAGTGTTTTTCAGAGAGTATTGACTCAAATTCTTCTGAATGGGCCATGTTAGGTTTTTCAATGCATGCTATTACCTTTAACCTGGTAGATATTTCATCTGCAAACATTTGTCCCGGTTGAGTAAAATAGGAAAGAGCACCCTTAAATCCAGGAAGGTTTATGGCAATAATGGTTTCTTTTTCCTCCAATTCTGGTAAAATAGATAATATGTCTTTTACACCCACCGAACTTACTTTCCATCCTTTAATGTTGTTTAAGTTTGCGGAAAGCATATCTCTTATTTGTAACAAAGCCCATTGACGAAATACCTCATTGTGGGTTAATTCGGGGATCCACTTTGTGTGCGCTACACCTTTTATTTCAACACGACTGCCACCTCTACAACTTACATTAACATCTTGTCTTCCTGCTCCCATTCCTGTTCTTACATTTCCAGTACTCCTGTTTAAAAACCTGATATAGTCACAACCATCTTTTACTTCATCAGGATTTTTAAAATCAGGATAGGTAACAGTTTCAATCAATGGCATCCCAAGTCTGTCGGTTTTATAAACACGAACATGTCCCACATCGCTAATCTCTCGGCATGAATCTTCTTCAATACTTAATTGTATTAACCGTATTTTTTTAGATGGGAGTTCGAGTTCTCCCTCTACACCCAATATCGCTGTACGCTGAAAACCAGCAGGGATACTTCCGTCGAGGTATTGCTTGCGTGTAATGTGAACCTCTCCAACAATATTTAGTTTCGATAATAAAGATATTTCCAATGCCTTCTCCAATGCATCCACGTTAATCGGAAAAGGAGGAGTATCATCGATTTCATAGGTACATGCATTTTCATTATTTATTCGATATACAATTTCCTTTCTTGTTTTAAATTCCATTAATGCTGTTCCATCATATTCTCCAAGTTCACTTAAAGTTGGTCGCATATGCCTGATTAGCTCAGCATTGTAATCATCGTGTTCATGAAATATTCCTGCTGGACAATGACAAAAGAGCTTTTCACTTGTAAGTAACTGCTGGTGTACTTCCAATCCAGACATAAAACCCAAAGCATCATATGTCTCTTGAGTTGCATCTATTCGAGGAACATAACCAACCTTTTTCTTGCTTATTTCATAATTGGACTTTGAATTAAAGCTCATTATATCAGTTGTTATTATTGTTTCATGTAAAAGTTCAAATTTAAGAAAAATGCCTTGGGAGATATCCTAATTTTTGAAAACTTTTATATCCTAATTTCAATTTAGATTTGACCTTTTTAATCAAATATCAATGGATATTTAAATCCAATTTCAATAAAGTTTCTAAATATTACGTTTATTTTTGTGGCAATTGGTTTTTGTATATTAATTATTTCACCTAGTGAAGATGTTTATGAACGCAGAATTATTGAAAAATCTAAAGATAACCTTACTTATTATTATGGTTATCATCAGTATTTCTTCATATGCGCAACAAAAGTCGCGTGTGATTATTGAGCATGCAGATTCCTACAGGTATAATGCTCGTATTGATAAGGATGTACAAAGATTAATAGGTAATGTTGTCATACGACAGGATTCCACATTATTTTATTGTGATAGCGCATACATCAATGAAATAAAAAATAGCTTTGAAGCATTTAATAATGTTCACATAAAAGTAAATGATACTATTGATGTTTATGGTGATAGACTTTTATATGATGGCAATACCAGAATAGCGGAATTATTTGATAGTGTTAAGCTCGTAGATAAAAACACCATTCTTCGTACGAACCACTTGATATATAACAGACTAACTAAAACGGCATTTTATGATATAGGTGGAATTATTGAAAATGGCGACAATATTTTAAATAGTCTCATAGGAATATATTATACTAAAATTCGCACTTTTCATTTTAGGAAAGATGTAGTTTTAACAAACCCAGATCAAGAAACATATTCTGATACTCTCATATACAATACCAATAATGAAACTGCATATTTCCATGGACCAACTTTGATTAGAGGCGAGGAGAGTATGATATATTGCGAGGATGGATGGTACGATACAAAAAATGATATCTCGAAGCTTAAAAAAAGACCGTCAATAACAAATGATGAACAGAAAATAAGTGCTGATAGTATTTTATACAATAATAAAACCATGTTTGGTAAGGCCATGGGGTCCGTATTGATTGAAGATACCCTGCGTAAGGTAATTTTATCAGGTAAAAAGGGCGAGTTATGGGATAAGCTTGGCAAATCATATGTTACGGATAGTGCAGTAGCAATAACATATGACGCGAGGGATTCATTGTATATACATTCGGATACAATGTGGATGTTTTTTGATGAAGAGAGAAAAGCAAAGTACATGCAGGCCTACTATAATGTTAGGTTTTATAGAAATAATTTGCAAGGCAAATGTGATTCGCTTGCATATAGTATGTCTGATTCAACCATAAGGATGTATTATAAACCAGTTATGTGGTCTGGAAAAAATCAACTTACAGCTGATTCCATTACAATAATTGTATCGGGGAATAAGATTGACTCATTAATGATGTATAATACAGCATTTATTGTTTCTCGTGATTCAACAAAATCATTTAATCAAATAAGAGGTAAAAACATGGTTGCATATTTTGATAAAAATTCTCTTTCCAGGATTGATGTAAATGGAAATGCTCAAACTGTTTATTATGTAAGAGAAGAGGATGGTAATTTGATTGGGGTTGACTTGGCAGAAGCAAGTAGAATGAAAATTAGATTAAGAGATAGTGAAATACAAACAATTACTTATCATTTATCTGTAAATGAAGATATGTTCCCAGAAAAAGATCTCACGGAAAAAGAAACCCGCCTAAAAGACTTTAGCTGGTTAGAAAGCGATAGACCAATAAGTAAGAATGATATTTTTCCAAAGAAGTAATTCTAGAAAAGGGAGAACCTTACGTAACGTTTAGGGTTTTTCCTAACATCAAGAAGCAGAGAATCTAATGCTGATGCTGACCTATTTAGTTCTAGGTATAAACTATCATCATTCATTAGTTTACCCAGCGTACCATCTCCAGAATCAATTTTTGCTAATATTGAACTCATCTCATCCAATGCTAAGTTTATCCTGGCAAATGTTCCAGGGATCTCAGAGTTAGCCAATGAATCGCTGATAATTTCAAAATTTGTTATAATATTTTGAATATTTCCTTTATTGGCATTTAAAGCAGTTGTTAAAGAATCCATATTAATTAGAATGTCAGAAATTCTAGATGATTCTTCCACCACTAATGTGTCAATATTTGATGATGTACGTTGAAGGTTTGCAAAAGTTAGCTCAATATTTTGAAAACTTTCTTTGATATTAGTTCTAGCTTGTTCATTAAATATAGATTGAAATGCAATCACCAATGTGTCAATGGATCCCAAAAGATCTTCGGCCTTTTTCTTTATTGGTTGCATTTGTGCATTTACTTCTTCCATTAATCCACCCTCAACACTAGATTGAAGTGTATCGCCTTCCATTAGAATGGTAGGAGAATTTCCAAGAACTAATTCAATGGCTTTTGATCCCATTAAATCAGAGCTAAATATTCGGGCTACTGAATTATTTGGTATGGGAAAATCAGTTGACAGCATCATGCTTACCATTATATTTCCAGAAAGGTCAGGGTTAAAATAAACGTTTTTAACCTGTCCTACTCTCAGACCATTTATTACAACAGGATTTGCTTTAATTAAACCATTAATTTTCTGGTAGCTTGCGTAGTAAACGATTTCCTTATTGAATAGATTTTTACTTCTTAGGAAGTTGTAACCCCAAATAAAAACAACAATTGCAACAATAAAACTGATGCCTATAATTACGGGTCTAGTTTTCTTTTTATCTGTTTCAGCCATTGGATTAAAAACGCTAATTTAATTAAAATGTTACTTATGAAAGCTAATTAATAGGAAAATAACACAAAAACTAATTCCAAAATCTACTCCATCAATTTCTTTGCTTTGTCCAATGTTATTCTTGTATTCATATCAAATGCCACAATAAATGCATCAGAGTAACCATTAGCTCTTATTTTATTTTGATGTAAAATTGCATCATCAAGAGTGCTGAAATTTCCTGTTGTGTACTTGTAAAGGCCGTTGTGTTCGTAAAAAGATACATCGTTGAGCTTGTTAAATCTAGGATCTGATAAAACGGTTTTTCTTGGGCTTGAATAAAACTGAACTTTAAAGGTAACCCCATTAGTTGGAGTATCAATATGGACTACCGGTATAGGATTGTTATTAGAATTCGTATTATTTGTTACCACATTATTTTCCTTTTCAAACTCATTCTTATATTCCTTGAATGCTCTGTAAATTGCAGAAGCCATATAAACCTGTCCTTTTTTAGATTTTAGAAATTGTTCTTCAGATGAGTTTGAAAGATAACCCAATTCCACTAATACGGATGGCATTGATGTTTTCCATAGTACAAGAAAACCTGCTTGATATACACTTCTGTCTTTTCTTCCTACTCTTTCGGAGAATTGTTTTTGGATTTTACTTGCGATATTTAAACTTTGATCAAGATTGTCGTTCTGTAACAGTGTTAGTCCTATTATAGCTTCAGGTGATTTAGGATCAAAACCACCATAGTTTGATTCGGTCCCTTCTTCTAGTAAAATAGCTGCATTTTCCATCATTGCTACTTTCATATTTTTTTGTGCCCTACTATCTTCTATTCCCAAAACATAAGTTTCTGATCCATGTACTTTAGATGATGGATTTGCATTACAATGAATGGAAATAAATAAGTCCGCATTTGCTTGGTTTGCTATTTCGCCTCGTTTATACAGATTTACAAAGACGTCAGATTTGCGTGTATATATAACTTTTATTTCCGGAAAATTTTCTTCTATGTAACCGCCCGTTTTAAGAGCAACAGCAAGTGCTATATCCTTTTCCCTAGAATACTTTCCTGAGGCACCAGGGTCTTTTCCACCATGTCCAGCATCAATTACAACAGTCTTAATTTTTTCTCCCTTTTGAGCATGTATGTAAATGGGACAAAATAAAAATAGAGACCCTATGATTAATATTATTGAAGT
>ENA-OREN01004096-OREN01004096.1-marine-metagenome-genome-assembly--contig:-NODE-4096-length-12971-cov-7.769815_pt1 | contig 12971 bp, 7 predicted proteins | sample MGYA00248624_ERZ508555 | MGnify/ENA primary metagenome ERZ508555 (study PRJEB26222, sample SAMN06267773) | marine metagenome | isolation source: Saanich Inlet, British Columbia, Canada | place...
GCCGACGCCGCAAGAACGACTCAACAGGCTCACTCGACAACAGCCGCCTCCCGTACTGATAGCCCTTTAGCCCCGTGGGAACTTTCCGCCGGGTCGCTCTCCACCGGAGGAACTCTGTCCGGGATTTTGAACCTGCCAAATCCTTGGATGAATTCAGCTGGTCGTCAGGATGTGGTCAGTTTGTAGAACTCTCTGGCCTAGGCCAGATCTCACAAATCGTCTGGGCCATCTCTTCTCCTCGTTTGACGATCGCAGCCTCGTCCCAACTATCGCTGTCAAGGAGCTCGTCATTCAGGAGGAGGACCGAATGCTTCTTCAGGATCTTTCGCTTCTCCACCCATGCAGCATTGGAAAGAGCGGGGTTGAGCTTGTCTGTAACGAGACTGAGGTTGCCGAGCGTGTGAACTAAGTCATCACGGCGCTGAGTCTGCTCACCGGTTAGGTCTTCACCGTCCGTCCAGTTCGGACCCCAATGCTGTGGCATCACATGCTCGATCGTGAGGCCTGTTGGGCACTTGAGCTCGGTCTTGTCGCCATGCTTGTGGTCTTCTATCGCCTCGAGAACAAATCTCAACCGCCTTCGGACCAGTTGTCGATAGATCGGATACTCGAGAACCGCCTTCGTGACCTGCTCATCGGTCGGCCACTCGGTACCGGTGGCCTCAGCCCCCGACAAGTGGCTAGAAATCGTTGCCATCGCGAATTCGGGCTCGCTCTCCGCAAGGTTCTTCAGCAACGAATGAAGAAAGTGGCTATAACCCTTTGTTGACGACCGGCAGATCATCCGTCGGACAAGCCAGCTTTCGAGAATGACGAGGATCGGCTCAACATCGCCGATTGCCTCCTTGTTGGCATGAACCCACAAGAGGAGCGGAGTCAGCGCACCCGCCTCCATTGCCCTCCAGCGGTAGAAGAACCGACCAGTCGGATCGTGGCCGTCCGGGGCATCCTCAAGGAACCGATAGATCTGCCCAAACCGCTGAAGCTCGGCCATGATCTGGCCCGGCCCTAGGCCCCGTTCCTGCACGACGCTCCCAAACTCGTTGAACATCTGCTGGGTGGGAACTTCACGAGCAACGTTCATGACAAGCCACTGGTAGATGAAGGCATCGATCTTCGGCCAGTAGAAGCGGCCCATTCGGACTTCGGTCCGCCAACTCTGATGATCGAATGGCTCCCAGTGCTCCCGATAGAGGGCCTCGGTGTCAAGCCCGAGCACTTCAGATTCGTAAAGCACACTGTTCTTCACGAGGTCGGACACCAGAAGAGGTGTGCCCCGAGCATTCAGGGTCTCGAAAATTGCCTGCGCGTTGTCGTCCGGAGCGAGGTCGATCACAGCAACCTGCAACCGCTTGATTAAGACCGTGGCCAACGTGTGGAGACGCTCAGCGCACTTATCTGGGTCGCCTTTGACATCAGCCCAGGCAATGGTCTTCTTCTTGAATACATCGTGGGCTTGAGCAACGTTCTGGTCAGCAATGTCATCCGGGATTTCGGCTTCGTCGGCCATGGCTGCCCGGTACGCCTCCCGATCGACGTTTGTGGGCCACACCTTGAACCGATCGTCGCCGTCAAAGAGGTTGGGGTCGTTCAAGATCAAGGGTCGAATCCGGAAGCTGTCCTTTTCATGACCGTAAGAACGGATGACCTCCTCCACAGCGTCAAGCAGAAGTTGAAGAGTGGTGAGGCGCTGTTGGCCGTCAACTATGTGGCGTACGGCTATGTCGCCGGTTGGGGAACCTTGCTGACCGACCACGATTGCTCCGAGGAAATGAGGTGGGGCATCCTCACCATCTAGGAGGCTGTCGGCCAGTCCTTGGATGTCATTCCAGAGGGGGTCCCATTGGTCTTCTTGATTCCAGACATAGGGACGCTGATACATCGGAACTTGAAACCGGACGTTGCCGGTAAAGATCTTGTCGAGGGTGAGGATGTCAGCGTGCATCAGACCGCCAATACAGATCGGGTACGCCCATTGTGCCCTCTGGTCGACTGTCCCCGCCGGAGACGCCCTGCCCTGGACCCTCAGGCCCAATGATTGGCGCTCTCTAGCCGTGTGCGGGTATTGACTGACTATTCGTCGTAACGGTGCCCACAGCCTGAGCATTCGACGGTGATCTGCTCGATCGGGGTGGTCATGGTGGAAGCACCTCCAGTGGTCTCTTCGATTCCTATTTTACGAACTGACCAAGTCCCAGATTGTCAGCAAACCGCTTGGCCTCTTCCCGGGTGATCTCGTCGATGTCTGAGCGTTCGCCGAAACGCCAGTCGGCCAGCGTCGAGGTTCGCGCCCACCCGGATTCGCGGAGCACAAGGTCTCGCAGGGAATCGGGTCCTTCTTCCATCATGTACAGGATCGAGATTCCGCCGCGACCCTTCGTAGCCAGGTAGGTGCGTTCGATCTGATCAGGCCCTGGCTTGGGCACCTTTTTCGGCCTTTCTGGCACGAGAGGCCGACTAGGACTCGTGACAGCCCGTTTCTTTGAATCGTCTGTGTCACGGGGCGGTTGTGGCCATTTCTCACGGTGACCAGTGAGGTCCGGAAAGCCACTCGGGATATCGACGATGCCGCCCTCGTCGGCGATCTCTTTCATCTGCCTAGCGATGATCTTCCACTTTGCTTCGTGCTCAGGGGTTTGGAGAACCTCTGAGCGGGGATCGCCCCATTCCCAGCCAGCGGAGATCTCGATCATTATCCGTGCGAGTTCGTCGCTGTCGAGCATGACAGTCACGCTACGAGGCGGCCTGCAGGACTGCCAGAGGGCCTAGTCCTCGAAGATCACTCCGGCGGCTTCCGGGTCAAATCCAATCGGCCACTCGGACCTTGCTCAACAGGGGGTTACTAGTTCTCGCCTGAGGGCGTAATGGCCATCCAGGTGACGAGGTGGACGTCGGCGCCGGTGATTGGTCCGACCGGGTCGGGAGGTACCGGTGGTTGGAGTGCGAACAGGTCGATGAGACGTTGGATCTCTTCGAGGCGTTGCCGGGGAGTGTCGAGCCGTAGAGCCTTTCGAAACGACCGAGTGATCCGGTTCGGATAGTTGTTCAGAAGCCGTTCAGAACGGTCACGGATCTGGTCGACGGTGAGCAGGTTGTCGGGGTTGGAGCGAACCAGTTCTTCGGCTTCTCGCATCGACAACGGAACACTTGGAGCGAGGTTCGCAGGATCTGCGGCCCACATCCACCGTTCCACGATGTGGTCCCTAGCGATCTCCCAGGCGTCGTACACCTTGTCGGCGACGGCGTCAGGAAGCGTCCGGTCAACGTGTGTGGGGAACGGCTGTGCGTTGCCGAGGCAGGTGAGCACCTTGTCCTCGATGACGTATTCCGAGCAGACTGTGCCTCCGTTGTCGTCTTTGATTTCCCTGGTGGCTGGCTCGAACGTTTCCGGGTCGACCGGCAGGAACCTGAACACCGGTCTGGGATGGTCGGCGATCCGGGCGCAGAACACCCATCCGGGGTTCCCGCCGGCGCGTGCGAATCCTGAACCGGCGCCCCAGGGGAGTCCGACGATGCGGGCCATCAGCGCCTTGTCGTCGCGTACCTGGCGGAGCTGCTGGCGGTATTCCTCGCCGCCGAGGGCGTGGGCTGCAAGGTCGCCGAACATCTCGGGGTTCTCGGCAAGCAGCTTGGCGATCTCTTCCTGTGTGTACGCGAAGTTGATTTCGAGGCGTTCGTCGGTGATCCAGTTCACCCCACCGAAGATCTTGACGGCCTGATTCATCTTGCGGCGTAGCCGTTCCTCGAGTCCCAACAGGCGGTTCAGGTCCCCGTCGGCTTCCGGGAAGAAGCACCGGATGAACACCTCGTTGTGCGGTGACAGCAACCGGTCGATCCGGCCGTGGCGTTGGGTCAACTTCTGTGGGTTCCACGGCAGGTCGTAGTTCGCGACATGGCGTGCCTGTTGCAGGTTGACGCCTTCGGCGAGCACGTCGGTGGCGACGATGATGTCGTAGAGGTCCTCTTGGCCGTCGGGGGCGTCGGTGGTGTCAGGGGAGAACCCGAACATTGCTTCGGCCTTGTCTTGGGTGCCGGAGATTGTTGTGATCCTCCCGTGGTAGCAGGCGACCCTCGGGTCGTGGTGGTCCGAATCGGGATCGCACACGTCAACGAGGTGTTCTCCGATCCAGTTGATCGTGTCGGTGAAGTAACTGAACAGCAGCACCTTGCGTTTGTCGCGCGTGTCCTTGTCGCCCACGCCTTCCCTGGCGGCAATGTCGGCAATGTCGGCAAGCTCGTCGACGAGCTTGCCGAGCTTCGGGTCGGCGTGGTGGTCCAGACCGTCGGCGACCGCCGCGAACTCCTCAAGCAGCTTCTGGTCGTCGGCCAGATCGGCACAAAGACCGTCGGCGTCGTAGTCGGCAGCGTCGAGCAGTTCGCCTTCCCAACTTTCCAACCAGACGGCGATCTCCTCGTCGTCGCCTTCGGTGTCGAGCCAGTCGGCCAGGACCTCGCCGGATGCCACCTTCCCCTGGTTTTCGATCAGGTCGATCAGTCCGACGTGCGAAGACGCCATCTTGCGACACGTCGAAGCGAACGCCTTGGGTGACGACTCGAACCGCTTGAGCAGCATTGATCGCAGCAATCCAGCCAACTGCACCTCAGAGTTCTCGACCCGGGCCCGGTCGTTGTGGTACATCGACGGCGCATACCGGGCCATGGCCAGCACTCCTTCAGGAGCGCGCTCACCCCACTCGAACGTGTACCCGTCGATGGCGTGTTCGAAGTCCTCGAAGAACCCCGGTAGTGCCTCTGCGAAGTCGTAGCGGACACGGCGCACCCGCGGTGTCGGGAACACCACCGGGATCTGTTGTCCGTCGACGGTGATCATCGCATTCGGGTAGTAGCGCTTGATGAACGGCCGGGTGCGACGCACCGATACCTGGTCGAGGATGTCGAACAGTGCCTCGGCGGTCAGGTCCTCCGGGTCGATCTCCATGGCCGCCGCGAAGTGCTCGCGCATGTTCGGCACCCCGACGTTGGCGAACGCCGACTCGGACCGGATAAAGAACCGCAGCAGGTGGTACAGGTCCCACAGGCTGTTGTTGACCGGTGTGGCGGTCACCAGCACCACGTCCTTGGGCGGGTTGCCGGCCAGCAGGGCCCTTAGCGCCTCAGCCCTCTGTGTCGACGGGTTCCGCAGGTTGTGCGCCTCGTCGATGACGACCATCTTGTAGTCGTTGGGGCGGTGCCAAAGAACCTCTCTAGTTCCGCCTGCAGGGTTGAGGCGCTTGTCGACGACGAGTTCCTCAAAGGACACCACCTGGACCGGGAGGTCTCGGTCCCGAAGGAACTTGCGCCACGGCCCGTCGCGCAGCACCGCCGGGGCGACCACCAGGACCCGGTCGCGGTGGTTGAACACCCGGTCGGCGATCAACTCGCCTGCCTGGTACGTCTTTCCGAGGCCGACGTCGTCAGCCAGCAGCACCCCGTCGTGTTGCTCGATGTGATAGCGGGCCCGCCACACCGCATCCTTGGAAAAGTCCGGCAGATCCAAGAACCCGGTGCTGTCGTCGTCCTGGGCTGCCAACTCGGCCTCGTACTGCTCCCACAGCATCCGCAGGTACACCCAGTACGGCGAGAACGCCTCGAAGCGTTCTGCGTAGAGCCCGGCCAGGTCGAACGGTTCAGCAGCGTCCCACTGCTCGTCGAACCAGGCGTCCACGTCCCCGACCGCTCCCGGCAGGTAGTTGAAGAGGTTCAACTCGAGGTTCGTTGCCAACCCTGCATGCGTGAAGTTCGACGACCCGACCATTGTTCCGCCGCCGAGGCCTTCGACGATGAACGCCTTGCCGTGCAGGAACCGGTCGGTGAGCCGGCGAACCTCGACACGGCCACCACCGATCCAGTCGATGAGGCGACGGGCCGCGTCGGATGCCTCCCGGCTGAACCCCAACAGGTTGCGATCCAACGCCAAACCCTCGTCGTGAGTTCTGAGGCGTTCGCCGAGAATCTTGCTGGCGAGCCTCTCCGGCAACACCGGCAAGTCCAGACGTCGGATCGGTGGCGGTTCCGGTTGCGGTTCGGCGCCCAACAGGAGCCGCACCCTCGATGCCTGTTCCAACTCGTCGGCCATCAACACGAACCCGGCCGGGTTGAAATACGCGGTGGAGATCGCCACCGACGGTGGTTCCTTCAACTGGGAACGAACCGACCCCAGATGCGCGTTGAGCGCCTTGGCGACCTGTTCGTCGTCCCGGTTCGTGGCGATCGTCGGCTGCGACTCAGTCATCGGGCCCAAGTTTCGTGGTAGCCGAGCACCTTGTCCAATGATGGAAGATGGTCGACAGTCGGGTGGAACGTGTCCCAGATGACTTCCAGGTCATCGGCGTCGAGCCCGTACAAGTGGGCGACAACTGCATCCAACTCGGCGATCAGTTCGTCCTTCTCGGCCTGGGTGGTCACCGAACCAACGGGTACGCCGACTGCTTCGGCCCACGAGGCGAACCGGTCGTCGGCGGCGGCGAGTCGGCCGGAGATCTCGACAGTTCGTAGATACCGGTCGTCGGTTGGGGTCGGTTCCGGGATAGGTAACTGGTTGAGGATGAAGAAGTTGAGACTTAGTTCGACGACCCGCCGGGCGTACCAATCCAGAGAGGTCGAACAGAGAGTTCCCAAGAGGAACGCAGTTCGGTGCTCGTCCGCCTCGGTCCACAGCAGGTAACCAGCTGAGTTCTCCAAGATGACATCGGGCATAACCAACGATGCGATGACTGTCCGTCGGTTCGTCCGGTTAGTTACGCCGCGAAAGGCGATTCGGTAGTTCCGCGCAGGAAGGGTCGACTCGTCGCAGATCCAGCCATCGTCGAAGCCGTAGAAGGCACTACTTTTCTTGGAGGATCCCGATGTGCGCCTTCGTTGCAGTTCTTCAATTGCTATGGATGGGTCGGCCCATCCCTTGCGGACACCGGTGTCGGGTTTCCAGATATCGAAGGATGCGCCCCCGAGGACGGGCAGCGCACCGACCGGCTTAGCGTCCATGTCCACAGAGAAATAGCCGGCCTTCCGCCCAGTTGTTGCGTTGAAGTCGCCCTGGATGGGTCGAATCTCAAACACGTCAGCCAAATTCCTGCTCCGACGGAGTCGAAGAAAAGTCTCGAGCGCCTGAGGGTTGGGTATTAGTGGAAATGATGCTCCTTCAGTCCAGGAGCGAAGTTCGCTGGTCGGGAACTTGGTAGGTGGCAACTGCACGCCGCGTTTGTAGTCGGCGTGAGAACTAAAGGGGCCCCGGACCGCAACTTCGTCATCAGGCTTGCCTGTTTTTCGGATCGAGACAAGGCAGATCGTGTACTGAGGGTGAACGTCTTCAAAGATCCACCGCCGATTATTGAGGAGTTGAGTGACTTCGATGAAGTCACCGGTGTCGAGAACTTGTTCTCGCCAACTCGCGCTGCCACGTGCCGAGACGGCACTGCGGGGGAGCACGACGCCGACTACGCCCTGATCCGCGAGTTGGTGCCAGAAACGCCAGCAGAACGCCTTGTAGAGGTCGGCGTTCCCACGGTTCAGGTCGGGATAGGGGCCGGCAGTCAGAGACTCGCGAAGGAGGCGCATTTCTGCCACGCGGTCCTCGTATTCAGCGAGCCAGAGCGGGTTATCCGACGCAAGCCCGGCCATGAAGTCGAGGCGCTTCTTCCCCTCGAGCGAATAAAAGCCGGGGCTCTTTGTGGCCCAGAAAGAGTCTTCGTCGACCATGATTTCTTCCCAAGGCGGGTTTCCGAGAATGCAGTTGAACCCGGGATTTGGGCCGGAAAAGATTTCGGGAAACTCAATCGGGAAGTGGATGGGACGCAGAGTCGCTAGTAGTTCCTGAACTTGTTCAGTCGAGTGGCGGGCGTCAACCACAGAGGTCTCGGCTAGCGCCATGGGCTCGATGTCGATGAGCTGAGAGCGTCTGAGAACGATTAAATCGAGTAGTCGCCTCATCGGGTTGAGCGCCTCTTGCGCTTCGGCAACCGCCTGTCGGGCGGCTTCGATATCGGTGATCTTGGCGTCGTTGACCGTAGCGAGCCGTTGAAGCTGTCGGCTGGCTTCAGAGAGCTGGTCGGCGATCTGGTGCACAAGGAAGTTCTCTTCCCCGAGGAAGTCGTCGACCTCGCTGATCACGCCAATCCCGGTCAGGGAGTTGCCGATCCGCAGATTGTGGTCGAGGAAACCGAGGGGGAGGCCGGCGACGAAGGTGTGGATCCAGATCGACAGGCGAGCGAGTCCAACGGCGACCGGGTTGAGGTCGCAGCCGAATACGCATCGTCGGGCGATCAGCCGTCGCAGGATCTGGGTGTCATCGATCCGATAGCTATCGGACAGGTCACCGAGCTGGTTTATGGCCGCCGTCCGGAGCGCCACGAGTTCGGCGTTGACGGGGCCGATCGGGTTCTCGACGAGGAACTTGGAGAACGCTGCTTCGAGGTGGTCGATGGCCGCGACAAGAAAGTGTCCAGATCCCATGGCGAGGTCCGCGCACCGGAACTCGAACAGCCGCTTGGCGGCGCCTGCCTCGTCACCGCCGGCGAGGAGAATTAGGACCTTTTCGAGGTGGCCACCAAGGGCTGGTGCTAGGGCGGTCTTGAGGAGGTGTTCGACGGCGAATGGTTTGGTGAAGTAGCTGCCGGTGCTCTTGCGTTCGCCGGAACGGTTGTGGAACCAGGGTGCTCCCTCGAGAGTGTGGACTTCGTCTCCGGGTTCGGCACGTCGAAGCCCGCCTGCGTCTTCGGTCATGTCGTAGGGGGCGAGCGACAGTGCAGATTCGAGGAGCCCTTCGTAGATGGTTCCGAACTCGCGGACCGAAAGGGACCGGAAGTCGACCGGGCCGACCAGTCCGTCGGGGTCGACGTCGACGAGCAACGCCGACAGGGTCGGGCCGAACTGTTCGTTGGTGAGCCGGTGGCCGGCCAGCGCCGCCCCAGACGGGTTGATGTCAGGGTCGCTGGAGAACAGGGTGCCGCCATAGGCGGGGATGTCCCAGTCGTCGCGTCCATGTTCGATCGCCGCCCACAGGGCCCGGGCGTCGTCCCACAGGTCAGTGCCGTTGGCGTCGAAAGTCTCGCCGGTGCTGCGGTATTCGCTCAAGCGCTTAGCGAGCGTGGTCAATGCGTGTTCGGCATACAAGCCGTTGGTCCGATACGGGAGGAGTTCCTTGTCCTCGGCGTAGGCGACGAACAGCAACCGGAACAGCACGGCCATTGTCTGCGCGTACGCCTCTAGGAGACCTTCAGGGGTCGTGTCGCCGTGCTTGGAAGCCAGCGTGGCAGCCAGGCCTGGTACAGCATCGAAATAGATGCGGTCACGGAGCCGTCCCCCGAGCTTGGCGACAAACAGGCTCGAGGATTCCAAGACCTGTTCGACGGTGCCGCCAGGCTGCAGTGCTTCGGAGCCGAAGAACAACGGCACCATGCCGACCTGGTCGTCGCCGAGAAGGTCCAGCGACGCTTCGACGTAGGTGCCGGACCGGCCACGTCGACCAACCCCGACATCGGGCCGTGCCGGGTAGAGGCGCAATGTCGAACCACGCACGAGCACCACCCAATCCAGGCCAAGGCGATCGGCGGCAGCCAGAGCGTGGGTGACCGGGGAGAACAGTTCGAGCCTCTGGGTAGGGGTTTCGAACTCGTCGCCTTCGTCGAGGAACACGGCGACCGCGCTCTGGCCAACTGCGGTGACCAGAAGCGAGGTGTGGGGTCCTACCTGTTCAATCTCCCAGCCGAGATCGGTGATCAGAGCCTGGTTGGACTTGCCTCGAAGGGAACTGCCGCGTTGGCATGCATCGTCCCAGTCGTCACGCGTCGGTACACCGTTGGCGAGTTCGTTCGTAGCAAACAAGCCGATGTTGCGGATACCGGGTAGTTCGCTCTGTTGTTCGACCTCATGACTGGCCAGGAAAGACAACGCCGTAATGCGGTCGGGCTTGGACAGTGCTGCTGCGCAGAGGCGTTCGACGACAGCGGGGTCGACATCGTGGACAATTACGGGGCTTGGTCCCATGGGCCCACAGACCGCAGTGACCTGGACGCCTGCCTTGTCATAGAGGACGACAAGCAGCAGCGGAAACCCCTTGGTGTCCTCACGCTCCTTCCAGACGCTGCGAAGTTCTGCGACAAATGGCTTTCGGGACGAGGTGGCGACCGCGACCTCAAGCCCGAGATGGCCGGGTCCGTTGAACCGTTCAGTCGGTTCGATCTGGGCCTCAGCTGATGGAGGAAGCGTCCAAGGAGTTGGTTCGATCTTGTCGAATGTTACTAGGAATGTCACGGGCTGGTCCTGCTGGCTTGGGTGGCACACAGGAGTATCTCACGCATGCTGGTCGATTCGCTGGGGAGGGCTATCTACCGGGCCAGTGGCGTCATCTCCACTTCTTCCACTCGTGCCTTCGAAGAACTTCCATGCCGTCCAAGTCGAAGGGTTCTTTGAGAAAGGCAACAAGGTCGGAGGCTTGGTCGACGGGCACCTTGAAGGCCTTCCTCTCGCCGCGGCGATACGTCAGGAGGAAGGGTCGGACCGTCGTGTCAGCCTCAACCGTGTGGCCTTGCGGCGCGGCGACGACGACGAGGTTCGAAGTTCGGCCCATGGACGAGAGCAGCGAACGGAAGTTGGGGGCATCGTCCACGTAGGGCATCCAGTCGTCGATCTTCTTAACCTGTTTGAGCTCGACAGCGGTAGGCACGTCTGATTCGAGCCAGGCGTCGAAGTCCTGTGCCACGAGGCTCGGCGAGAGCGTCCTGCGCTGCCAGTGCTGGTAGGGGCTCGTAACCTGAGCGGGAACGTTTACCGGCTTCGTCGCTCCCGCGCCGGTGAGGATGTCGGGGCCAAACCGGTTCCTCAGTTCTTCGCAGAGGGCGGTCGTGCTGGGTTTGCAGCCGTCAATACTGAAGAGAATGACCCTTTCGGAGTTCAGGGAGAACCTGAGATCGACGATTGGGGTCTCCAACCCGCCCGCGAACTGCGCCGCTGCAGCCTGGGCTTGCGGAGTGCTTGCGTCCATATCGTTCTCGAAGCATGTGTTTAGCAGGAGACGGGAGCCTGCGAACTCGTATGCGATGAGCCAATGCCAGTCCGGCGTCACCACGACGTTCGAGGAATGCTCTTGGAGCCAACGGGCGAGGAGATTCATCTGAGTTCCTCGTCGTGTCCCGTCCGGACCGTACCCCGAGCGCCAGGGTCCGCCGCCCTGGCGGCGGCCTCCTCCTGCAACAAATGGCCGTCTCTCGGTCTCGCCTCTGTCACGGCCCAACCCTATAGAAACAGGCGTTACGTAGGTGTCGTCGGATTCGGTGTATATCACCCGATTCCGGCGGTGGGCTTTTTGGTGGGGTGTTTTGGTGGGGTGTTTTTGTGGGGGTTTCAGTGTTGGCAAAATCACAACCAAAATCACAGAAGTCCAGCTCTGAGACCCATGGAGGCAGTCGTAATCGGTGCCGGTGGGGGAAAGAGGCCCGGGATCACACGACTTGTGGCGCCTAACGACCGGCCTGACCCGGGAGGAGTCGCACTGGGGGACCGAAGGTCGGAGGTTCAAATCCTCTCAGCCCGACAACAAGAACCGCAGGTTAGGTGTGGTCCTTGGGCCGATCGGTTGGGGGGACGGGTGGTGGGCGTCCTGGCCGACTCGCTCACCCGAACCGTCTCCAGGACTGAGACCAGAAAGGCCCTGCTCGACGGCGACACCGTGCTGGCAACCCCCTACGGGCCCGAGGCTCCGTTCAGCGTCGGCACCGCCATGGGACGCAACAAGGTGATCTACGCACTGTCCACCTTGACCGTGGTCGTCGCATCAGATCACGAGACCGGAGGAACCTGGGCCGGTGCTGCCGAGGCACTGCGTGGAGGCTTTGGCCGGGTCGCCGTGTGGCGGGGTGCCGGAGAGGGCCCCGGCAACGCACACCTGGTGCGGCGTGGAGCAACACCGCTTGAAAACATCGACCAGCTAGAGGCGATCTTGGCCGAACCCGACGAACCGGTGGCAGCCCCACCGGAAGCGTCCCAGGAGACCCTGTTCACGGGCTAGTAGCCGCGGGCGCGCTGTCACACACGTGGTGCATAGTTGACCCCATGGGGGAGAGGCACTTCTGATGGGTACCCGGGTCGAGAAGGTGGTCGTGTCCGGCCCCGGACCAGACGGGCAGTGGTACTGGCGGCCGGTGGACGGATCGGGAGACACACAGTCGATCGACCCGCCGCTGATCGACTCCGATTGGACAAGCGGCAACATCATCGAAATGTGGGTTCGCCGCGAAATGGGCCGTATCGAACTGGTCGGCCCACCGGTCGAACCTGAGGTTGAGGAGGCGTCGATCCTCCTGAACGGTGAGCCACTCGACCTGCCCGAGCATCACGAGATTGAACCCGGTCACGTCCTCTACGCGGTGGTTCGCTTCGGTCGGCCAGCCGACCGGGTGGATCGGGAGAGTGTCGGCAAGCGCCGCCCGGTAGTTGTCGTGGGCATCGAGGGCAATCATCTGATCGTGAGGCCGATCTTCAGCCGCAACGCCGAAGGTCGCGGGCAGCGCCTCAGAGAACCCCAGACAGCCGGTTTGTCCACCAACTCCATCATCGGCCACGACGAGGCGCTCATCACCAGGTCCAACGTGACCAGCAGAGTCGGCGAACTGGCCGACGAAGACCGAGCATGGGTGCTGCGTAGGTAGGGATCAGCCAACACGGACCGGCCACCCAATAATCTGGCCACAGGAGTGAGGACGGTTTCGATAGTCGAGCGCCCACATTCAGCTGGGAGCGACTATGGCACTGACTGCAGGACAGGTACTGGAGACCCTCTGCTCACTAGACCTGCTCAATGTCAGCGACCCCAGTTCGGCTGTCTGCGAACCGGCCAGCTACGAGCTCTGCCGGATCGACTGGAACTTCGCTGAGGCCGCCAGAGACGACGCCCAATGGCAAGAAGTAGAGGCCGAGATGGATCGCCGTGCCTGCGGAGAACCTTCTAACAGTGCTGTTGACCCACCCCGTTACAGTGC
>ENA-OREN01004098-OREN01004098.1-marine-metagenome-genome-assembly--contig:-NODE-4098-length-12967-cov-49.520946_pt1 | contig 12967 bp, 14 predicted proteins | sample MGYA00248624_ERZ508555 | MGnify/ENA primary metagenome ERZ508555 (study PRJEB26222, sample SAMN06267773) | marine metagenome | isolation source: Saanich Inlet, British Columbia, Canada | place...
TGAGATCCTTAGCTTTTTCCATTTGAATAATTTGAGAAATGACTCAAAAATTAGAATTAGTTATGCCCAAGTCTCAATTATGGATTATTAAAATTTACTAGAATTTAGTTTTGTATCTTTTCTTCATAGATTCGCCTCATCTTACTGCCACATGCAGGACATTGTTTCTCACAGTGTACCATCTCACATTCAACACAGCAAAACTCTAGTGACTTTTCACTTTGTTTACTTGATCTAATCTCTTTTTTTAATTCATTTACAGTATCCTGGAGTAATCTCATCTGCCTTGCCTGCTCTAGTGATGTTTTTTCGTGACGATACTGCCTTGCCTCATCATCCAATCTGCTCTGTTTTATCTTCTCCATTTCAGAGAGTTTTTCCTTGAGTTCTAATCTCAATTCGTCTGCATCATCTTTACCTGAAACAACATTTGAGAATTTGGTAAATATGTTGAGTCGCTTTGATGCCTTGGCATATTCTTTGCGTAGAGTTTCTGGGTATAATGTGGACTGTTTCTCATAGGAATCCTTTGGCTTGTGACCTATCACATGGTCTGCCACATCAATTCTGCATCCTGAATCAATTAGTGTAGATTTTAATAAATCACGCAGTTCGTGCGAATCCATCTTGAATTGTTTTCTACCATTAATTTTGATAAATTTTTGAATTCCTGCCCTTTCAGCAATACGTGAAAAGCTATTTGATATCCATGTTGATGTGATTGGTCGTCCAAACTTGTTAAGAAACAGAGGTTCTTCTTCTTGCATACTCTGTCCTGTTTTTGTTTTTCTATAGTCCAGATATTTTTGCAACTGGTATATTGCATCCCTTTCAAGAAACCCTAAATGTTTGTAATCAGTTTTTACCCGTGTAAGTGATATTGGTACAGGACATTTCTCCAAATCCCATGAGTTATAATTTTCAGAACCAAACCATTGTACTATCTGTCCCCATGATTCATAATTGAACCTGTCTGCAAATGTGGATACATCAAGACCCCTATGAAACTTGCACAAGAATAATGCCTTTTCTGCCACAGATGGTTTTCCAGTTGTGAGAAAGTCCATGAATTCTGAGATGGACATACTTTGTTCAAGATCTACCGTATTGTCATGGGTTGATTTAGAATTAAATGATATGTTAATTTCATGTTCATTTTTTGTAAAATATGACGTAATTGCACATTTGATGAATGTAATAGATGATGCTTTGAGATTAGAATTTGTCTCATCTAAAAGAAACTGTTTGATTATTCTGGTCACATTTTTTTGATCCGCAAAAGGTTTTTCTAGAATTTCAAGTAGCATCTCAACATTCTCAAATGAGGTTTTTTGTATTTTTTGTACAAAGCTGTTATCAGTACTGACTTGGAGGCTGTTTATGCTAAATACTCTCTCTGTAAGCCACTTGTTAAAATTCCATAACTGATATAGATATTGACCTTTTGTACTTTGTTTGCCTTTGATATTTTTCTGTCGGTTTCCACGCAGTTGTGACTGCCAGTATGACACGGTTCTTAATTCCCGGAATCCATCAGGTATGAATTTGTCATCTACTCGTTGAATGGCATCTAAAGCAGAAGCTTTTCTTATCACTAGAGTTATCGCTCTTTTTGCACTTGATTGTTTGTCATAGCGTTGCAACAAAATTGACTTGTATTCCTCGAAGAAGGAGTTAGATGAGATAGTCTCACCCATTTTAACCTGAGAGAACAGATCTCTTAATTTTAAAGGAATATCTTTATGATTAATCACAGATGTTACATTATAGTCATTAGCATCTTGAGGCATGAAGAAATATTATCTTAATGTTAAATAAACATGGTGAAACTTGCGCCTTCAAATCGTTTTTAAGTAAAAGATGTCAAGTAGATACATGTCTGAAGAAAATGTCAAGGAAGAATTATCAAAAAATGATGTAGAGTCTTTACTTGAAACAGCATCCGATGCGGAAGTTAATTCAAGAATTAGTTTTGAAGAATTTACAGATGAGAGAGAATTAATCAGTCATGATGCATTTGGTAAAAAACAAATGAAAATCAAGGTATTGGAAGTTTCAGATGAAAACCCCGTACTCAAATGGAAGTTCGGCGATAGAGTAAAAGTTACAAAAATTATGGTAACGATCAAACATCTAACAACTCAACAAGTTGAAGAAGCAGAATTTGATATTGAAGCAATTGAAAGAGAATTAGCTGAAAAAAGACATTACTCCTCTACAAATAGATGGATACCTGCAGATGAGATCAAAAATGGTTATGTTATAGGATCAAAACACACCCGATTAATCAGTGACGCTTCAGCATTGGATTACATATTGTTCTGATCTGTATCAATCAACAACGCGAATGATTTAGCTGAAAACGTTATAAACAAAAGATATTGAAAAAACAATATGAGTTCTAGAGAATTCCAAGTGAATGGTACTGATTACACAATCGCATTAACTGATCAAGTAATAGGCCATGTGAATAATCTCAAAGACCTCTACAATGCAGCATATGAAGATCCAGAAAGCTTTGAAGATGTTAGCTCTGAAATTTCAAACACCATAACTGAAATTGCCAGTACAATAGAGCCAGAAGCTGAAGATAGTGATTTAGATGGAATTATTCAAGAAATCATTAAAGCTGTGGAGCACAAGGCAGATGAAATTAAAAAAGAATTAGAAGACAAACCTGCAAAAAAATCAAAATCAAAAAAATAGTCGCATTTTGACCTTCAACTCATAAAAAATGAGTGGATAAATTATATTCTAAATCATACAATCATTATCATGTCAAATAGCTGTGAATGCGGAATCTGTGGCCACCATAGTGAAGCTGAATGTCGTGAAAAAGAATGCAAATGCTGTTTGAATTTTCATGAAAGATCTGGACCAAAACGAAAATAAAATCAATTATTCATTTTTGAAACAACTGCATTTTTTGGTCATATGTCTATTACATCCCAAAAGTCTGTGATTATTGCAACCACACAAAATACATTTTTTTCCATCAGTCATATTTTTTCTATCAAATCCTCCATGCCCTCAATCATTTTTTTGTCTTCTAACGCTTCAATGATTTTAATTCTCATATTTTTCACTCGATGCATATCGTTTGAATAAAGGGGAGCCATTGTCTCTATCTCTTTTTCAAAAAAATAATTATCCAAATAATTACTAAATTTAGATTTTAATTTTTTAAAATCAGAATGGCTGATTTTATACTCATCGATATTATTAGATGCCACCTTGAGAAATCCATTAATTCTCAACATTTCTTTCTTAATTACATCAAGATCACCTGGCTTATCTTGAATTTCTTGAAGAATATGATATGATTCAAGAGTTTGTGAAAGAATTTTTTTTAGATGTTCATTATACGTAACCACATTCGTAGTTGATATACATCCAATCTAAAGTTTAGCAAATATGGCTAAGCTCAAACAATTTTTACAAGATTTCCTTTAAATTATCATTAATTATCTAAAATTACTATGCAAGGGGATGCCTATCTCAAATGTATCAATCCACAATGTGGGATCGAATATCCAATTGAACATACATCTGTTCAATGTGAAAAAGGGCACCTATTAGATGTAAAATACAAAAACAAACCATCTCCCAAATTAAAAGAAGTTTTTTACAAAAGAAGGAATTCTGAAGGGAGTATTTTCAACGAGAGTGGGGTTTGGAGATTTAGAGAATTATTAAATTTTTGTCAAATTGATACTGAAAATATTGAAGAGTGTTCAAAATATCTAGTATCATTAGACGGAGCAGAAGGACGCCAATCTAAACCATATCACATGTCAAAAGCTGCCGATTTTATAGGAATTCCAAATGAAAATTTATGGTTACAGCCTGAGGGATACAATCCTAGCGGTTCATTCAAAGACAATGGAATGGCAACTGCAGTAACACATGCAAAAATGACAGGTGCAAAAAAAATTGTTTGTGCTTCAACTGGAAACACATCAGCATCAGCTGGAATGTTTGCAGCAAATGAAGGAATAAACTGTGATGTGTATATTCCTGCAGGTCAAATAGCTCCGGGAAAACTTAGTCAAGCATATCAATTTGGAGCACAGATTGTAGAAGTCGATGGTAATTTTGATGATGCACTAAAACAATCATTAGATGATGCACAAAATCATGACGGGTACACAGTTAATTCAGTTAATCCATTTAGAATTGAAGGCCAAAAAACAATTCCAATCAGAGCTTTAGAATATTTGAACTGGGAAGCACCTGATTGGTTAGTATATCCCGGAGGAGCTCTTGGAAACATTTCAAGTTGTGGTAAAGCATTAATGGAATTACATGAATGGGGATGGATTAAAAAAATTCCAAGAATTGCAGTAATAAATTCTGAAGGTGCAAGTACATTATCAGATTTGTATAATGGTAAATTTGAAAATGAAAAACTAAGATGGAACAATGGCAATCCAAATACAGAGCTAATTTCAAGATATTATGATCATCTGGATAAAGAAGGATTACGACCTAAAACTAAAGCTACTGCCATACAAATTGGTAGACCTGCAAATATTTTGAAAGGTTTGCGAGCATTAGAATTTACAAATGGCGTCGCAACAACAGTTTCTGATTCTGAAATGTTAGATGGAATGTCCGTAGTTGGTCTAAATGGATTTGATTGTGAAATGGCTTCAGGTGCAACAGTGGTCGGAATTAAGAAATTGATCAATGCAGAGATTATCAAAAAAGATGATGTTGTTGTCGGTATACTTACAGGTAGACAAAAAGACGCCATGATTCCAGTAGACTATCATAGAAACTCTGATAACAAATTTGCAATTCCTCCTAAAAATTAGCCTTAATTAGGCTCAAGAAATTTTTATCTCAAGAGTTAAATCCATGTTTTACAAATATACAACAGCCAAAGATGGTGCAAAAAAACTAAATGTGTAGTTATTATTATTGTTCTAAGAAATTTTCCGGGAGAATATCATGGTAGATTTGTGGGTAGAGATTGCAACGTTATCTGTCCTAATTGGACTGTCTGGATTTTTCAGTGGGTTAGAGGTAGCTCTTGTCGGAGTAAGGAAATCAAAAGTCGTTCAATTATTTAATGAAGGTAAAAAAGGTTCTAAAGCACTTCACAAATTAAAAATGAACCCTATCTGGATGATGTCCAGTGTAAACCTTGGAAATAACCTGGTAAATGTAGGTGCATCAGCTCTTGCAACAAGTCTTGCTATCCGATTGTTTGGTGATGATGGATTGGGAATTGCTGTCGGTATAATGACATTTTTAATTCTAGTTTTTGGAGAAATTACGCCAAAAACATACTGTAATGCAAACTCTACAAAAATTGCATTAAGATATGCGCCAGTGTTACTTGCATTTAGTTATGTATTTTATCCAGTAGTGAAATTTTTTGAAATTATTACCAGAGGAGTAGTAAAGATGACTGGAAGTAGCTCCACACCCCCGCCAATCACTGAAGAAGAAATTAAAGGCGTAATTGATCAAGGGTTGGAAGAAAAAGCATTAGAAAAAGATGAAATGGAATTAGTTCATGGTGCTTTGAAATTTGATGACACTGTAATTCGTTCAGTAATGACACCTAGAACAAAGATGTTCACATTAAATTCTAAAATGCTACTTTTTGAAGCACTGCCACAAATTAATCAAATGGGGCATTCCAGAATTCCAATTTATGGGGATACTAGTGACGATATTGTTGGATTTATTCATGTAAGGGATGTGCTCAAAGAACTAGAAAGGGACAACAAAATGACCAGTCTTGAAAAAATTGCAAGAGAACCTGTATTTGCATCTCAAGAAAAAATGGTAAGTGGGTTGTTAAAAGAAATGAAAGGGAGGAAAACACACATGGCCATCGTAGTCGATGAACATGGGGGAGTTGAGGGATTAGTTACACTAGAAGATCTTCTAGAGGAAATAGTTGGAGAAATTGAAGATGAAACAGATTTGACGAGACAAGCAGGTTTTGAAAGAATTGATCAAGATACAATTGTTACAAATGGAGATATTGAAATTGATAAAATTAATGAAATTTTTAAAACAAAGGTTCCAGAAGGTGACGACTATGCATCACTAAATGGGCTATTACATGAAAGATTACAAGACATTCCACAAGAAGGCGACAAAGTAGAAGTGGATGAATTGAGAATCATTGTAGAAAAAGTTTCAAAAAATATTCCTAAGAAAATTAGAATTGAAAAAATTAAAACCTAGTTATTTTTAGCAAACTGTTCTTGCAATTTTTGTTTTTTCTCCATCATATGAAATATAGATTCAGTGTGGGAAAATGCTTCTTTGTAGGATTTTTCAAAAAGCATAGCTTGCATTAACATGTGATTTTCTGGAATTACAATTCCAGTTTGATCATCAGAATACATCATTTGTACAGTATCCCCAATGGATGTGGTCATATTTGCATGGATATGGATCATGTTAGTGTCAGTAAAATTAAAACCCATTTTTTGAGCGTAATCACGAACGTCTTTAGTCCCTTTTGCAGTCCACAATGTGGCAACTCCAAATTCCTTTGTAAACACATCATGGATTTCAGAAGGTTTCGGTGCAGTGTTTTTGAATCTAATGTCCATAATGTGTAGGTGCATTTGTCTAGTGGGGACTTTGATTGCACGAACGTATAATGGTGCATCTTTTCCAAAATAGAGTTTAACATCATCACCATGGTGAGGTTTTTCAGTCATTTCTATTGTATCTGATAATTTTTTTTCAATTTGTTCAATGTCTGCCCATCTTCTCACTAGAGTAACATCAAATCTAACTAATTGATCACTAAACTTGTCTCGTAACGGTTCCAAAATTTTTCCCATTCCAGTAACATTACAGCTACCTTGCATAACGTGATGTTTTCCTAATGCTTGATCATAATTTGCTCTAGAATTAAATAATAATTCAGACACTGCCTCCGCGCCGATTGTAGATTCTCCCCCTTGGTAAATGGCGGGAATATTTTTTGGCTCGTAAAGATTTTTTTTGTTTTTGTAACCGTGTCCTCCCGGTGCGGCATCAATAACTAAATCAGATTGATCCAATGCCGATTCAATAGTGCCAGAAATTTTATAATTTGAAAAAGAATCTAATTTTGATTCAGGAACATAAACATCGAGTCCTTTAGATATTGCTTCATCTACTTTACCATCTGGAGAGTATTTCCCAATCCCGGTAACAGTAATTTCAGGATCATCTTTTAAAAAAGATACAATTCGGCTTCCAATGGAACCATATCCATTAACAAAGACTTTCTTCATAAATTAGATGTGTCAGACCCATTTATTTACATTAGTTCGTCATATTACCCCATTTATTTACAAGATACACGTACGATAAACATGGAAAGCCCCCGCTCTTTAGTTCTCTTTTTAGAATCATGTAGAACCGAAGCCACAAAGAAATCATATCGTTTTGAATTAGATAAATTTCTAACGTGGACCAAGAAGGATTATGAATCAATACTATTCCTAGAAAAGACCGAATTAACAGATATTCTAGTAGATTATACCCTACATCTTAAGAAAAGGGTAAGCCCTAACTCATTACCCGTTTACTTTGCAGGCATTTTCAAATTCCTAGACATGAACGATAAAGAATTCAATAAGAAAAAGATAATCGCTCTATTTGGCGAGAAAGTAAAACGAGCAGGGGGAAGACCAATAACAAACCAAGAGATTAACGAAATGATTAGAGTATCTTCTAATTCAAAACAAAATGCCTTAATCCATGTATTTTCAGCTACCGGATGCAGGCCCGAAGCAATAACCACTTTGAAAATAAAACATGTTAAACCAATTGGGGATAATTGCCTAAGTTTGATGATATATGCAGGGTCAACCCATGAATCTTTTGTATTCTTACATCATATTGCTAGTGAATCATTAAAGAGATATCACAAATGGCGAGAAGATAACGGGGAAAAATTAACCCCCGAATCATTCGTATTCATAGCACATAGACAACTATCAACGGCCCCAATCAAACCCCTAGATACTTCTACCGTGTCAGGTTTGTTTGCAGATTTATTCAAAAAGGCAGGGATTCAAAGGGAAATAGTCAGTAAAAGAAATTATGATTTAGCATCTTGTGGGGGCTTTAGAAAGCGATTCAATACAATAATCAAAAGTAATTCAGAAATCCCTTATGCCGTATCTGAAAAGTTAATGGACCATTCAAACTATCTTGAAAAGCATTACTTCAAATCAACAAGGGAAGAACTATTCGAGCATTACAAAAAAGCAATACCTCGATTAATCTTTGATGAATCAGAAAAAATAAAACTGGAAAATGAGAATAATCTTAAAGAATTAAAAGAATTAGAACAAGTTAAAGAAGAAAAGGACAAACTCCAGGCTAAAATTAAACGTATGGAAGCAACAACCTATACGAAAGATCAGATAGATGAAATGATTAAAGACCTAAAGAAGTAATACCGCTTTATAAAATTAGAAACTCATAGTTTAACATGAGTTTTCTAGGAATGGAAAGACCGAATTTATCTACAACTTGTTATAGAAAAAATCATCAAGGGTGTAATAATAAAAAGAAAACTTGTGAATGTTCTTGCCATAATAGGGGTCGATTATGAGTATATTTTTTGAGGAATCAGAATCCCATTCAAAAGGACGGCATTGTAAAGGGAATCATCATTCTCAATGTAGGTCTAAATCTTGTTTTTGCAAATGTCATAATAGAATTGAAGGGGTCAATTAATGGCCACAGCAGAACAGCGTAAAGCAAGCCAACAAAGAAACGCCCAACGAAACGCCAAAGCCAACGCTAAACAACAATCACAAATCTCAAATTCCAAACAAAACATTTCCCAAAACAGGGGACATTCATCTAAACAAACAGGTAATCAAGTAGAGCGGGGCTTTGTTCCTAACACAAATGCAGTAGCCGAAGCTAAAGCAGGCCGTAAAATATCCGTACAATTGTTTGAATCTCTATCCTTATCTGATAAAGCAAAGGTTTCCGTAGCTAGAAACGTACACTTACAAGAACAAATCAAAATTAATGACCATCAAAATTCAGGGGTAAAGAAACGAGCCCAAATTGAAAAGGCAAAGCAAGAATCAAAGAAAGCAAGCGGGTTAGTATCTAATGCAATTAAGAAAGAACAGAATAAAATAAAATCAAACAAAATAGCAGAAGCACATGCTAGAGTAAACAGTATTCAAGCAAACATCAAAGCATTATCAAAAACACCTAACGCTATCAATCATACAAAGATTGAGCATAGGACATCGGCTAAAAATCAGTATAATAAACAATTGGCAAGAATCCCAGGGGAACAAGCCAAACTTAAACAGGCTAAAGACGACTTGGCAAAATTAAACAATCTTGATCCATCTACACTATCAAATAGTAACATATCATCATTAAGAAAAGAATCTAATGTTCAATCTCAAATAGATAAGAAAAATAAAACTAATGAAGTTAAAGCGAACTTTGGAAATAAAAAGAAAGGTCCCAACGTCTTCAAGACGGGCGCAAGAACTAACCCACAAAAACAAAACACCCAACAACGAACTAAAGCAGTAGAACGTCAAGAAATAGTAGGGTCTAACATATTCACAGGTAATCAAAACGGTGTAGGACAGGCAAACAACAATCCAAACTTACCTTTATCAGTATTGGGCGGTAATAGTTTTCCTTTATCAGCCCAACCACCTAAACAAAAATTTCTATACGAATCTAAACATAAGAAATCAATTATTGAAAAGAACTCACAAGGACAGATAACAAGCATAACATCTTTCACTAAAAGCAAGGGGCAAAATATTAGCGTAGGTTTATCAGAAAATCTAAGTCTTAACGCAAAGGTAAACCAAGATAATTCAATTCCCGCAATACTAAAAGGAACTAAAGATTATTCTAAACCTGTTAAAGACATTAAAGATGCAGGGTATAACTCCATTTTTAATTTAGGAACTATCTTAGGGTCAATTCCAGAATCAATAAGCCGTGATGTTAAAGCCGGATTCAAAAAAGATGAACATGGTCGTTTTCCAAGTAATGCACATTTTGAAGATGAAATATCCCCGAAACTAAAAACAACCTTAGTAGATTCATTGATAGAAGGTAAACCAACCGGACGATCAACTATCTTTAATGTGGCAAGCGGTGTTACGGATGTTGGATTATTCCTTGCCCCTATTCCGGCAATCAAGGGGGCCAAAGGTATCAAGAACATTAAGACAGGTAATAAGAATAAAAAAATTGCTCAAAACTTGGGTAATGAAATCTTTGAAACAAATGTCGATAAGGCTTTAGGAATCAAACTATCCAAAGACCCAAACAAAACCAAGAAACTATCTAACGCCATTAGAAAATCAAATAGGGAAACCCCCGTGGGTGTTGAAAAGATTAATGCTAATTCATTCCTCATTAGTGCGGGTACTGAATCAAAGCCTGGACCTAGTATATTGGCTAATTTTGGTAAGGGTAAAAAGTCAACAGTATTCACACAAATTAAAACTGATGAATTACTTACACCTAGTAATCTTTTAGTCAAAGGTAAGACGGGTAATGAATTCACAAACACAATAAAACTAACTGATAATATCTTAGGAGTAAAAGGAACGCCAGATAATTTAAGAAAGTTAGGGGATCCAAGTATAAGGAATTTCTTACAACCCGAAGCAAAACTAACAGATATTGAAACTTCACTCTTAACAAAATATCCAAAGTCAACAGTAGGGGCAATTGATAGCGGTAAGGGTAAATTCAATTCTAATCTATTTGCAACAACTGAAAGAAGAAATCACATTAAGGGATTCAATCAAGACATAGGAAAATTACCTAATCCGGGTAGTAAAGTAAGAAACACTAAATCAAACATTATGGATATTCTAAATGGAAATAAAAAGGGAAACAAACACACGGGCTTTAAGGATATTACAAAGCCTGGTAAATCAAATCAAGTAACTACACCAACAAAGAATAATTTTAAAAACAATGTTAGGAATTTAGTTAAAGCAGAAAGTAAATCTAAAACTCAAAACCCAATCATTACAATCGCATCTTCTAATGTTGGGGCTTCATTACTTGGGTCTAGACTATCAACAGGTAATAAGGCCCAAATATCTAGCGGTATTAAACAAGACACAAGGGTCAATCAAGTAACGAATTCAATATTAGATATTAAACAAGATAACAAGCATACCTTCAAACCATTTACGGCTCAAGTTATTACCCCTGTTCAAACTCATGTAATCCCACCAATTACCACCACCACACAAATTACCACATTCCCACCATTCAATCCAACTATTACTGAATTCCCACCACCAACTAGGATAACAACAGTTCCAAGAATACCAGGATTACCTCTTTCATTCTTCAAAGGTGGTGGGGGACGTAGATTCTTAGGCCAAAAGAAAACAACAGGCTTTAATAAATATACTACAACCGCAATATCTAGTGATATCAATATCAAACGGCTTCCAGGTGATTTCCTAAAGACTTCACGAAGTAAGAACGTGTTTAGTAAATTAACAAAGTTAGATAAGAAAGAAAAAAGTAAAACGAGAAATACTTTCATGTTTGGCGGAAAGATTGATGTTAAGAAAGGCAAGAAGGGTAAAGGAAAAAAGAATAACTTACCTAGCGTATTTGGAAACACCGCCAAGGCATTAGGACTTTAGATATGAAGACAACCGAAGAACTACAAGAAGTAATGAATGATATGGTAAATTCAAACACCCTTGATCAAGACTTTAAGGATTCAGTATTACAGATGTGGGATTTCTATCAGCAATCTAAACAGTTAGACCGTTTACCTCGGGGTCTATCTGCTTTTGTGCCAAGTAACTAATCTATTATTTTAATTGTTGATACAATTCTTTAACTTCTAAATTGTTTGGATGAAGTGAATCTAAATTATCTATATGGTTTTTTGCATCATCATACTTTGTTTGAGATATAAGACATTTTGATATTGCGTAAAGCCCAGGGGCATAACTAGAATTCTTTTTTAATAATTTCTTTAAGAGTTTTTCAGCGTTCTTTAATTCTTCATTATCCATTAATTCATGGGCCATCATTACCGCAATTTCACAATCAAATCTTTCAATCAATTTTTTCTCATCTTCTTTAACAAGTGATGTTTCTAATAGACAACCATGACAGATCATGGAAATTGATTTATCACCTTCACCAAATGAAAAGGCGGAATAGTGTTTTGTCTTTTGGGTGTGGTATCGAAGTGTGTGTTCTGTTTCTTTTTTACATCTTTCACATTCTATTTGATGCCTTTCCATATCTCGATAAGATACTTCTGTGTTAGACCAATGAGCAAAGAACATTATTTTAGATGTTTTTCCAAAACCAAGACTACAATATCCCTCATAGTTGTTTCATCCATGACGGCTTTTAGTTTGAGTTTCTTGTGTAAAGAATCATCAATGTTGATGAGTAATTTTCCCATTCCATTCTTAGACATATTTAGTATTAATATTATTAGTATATAACTATATACAGTATGTATGTATATACATATATACACATACAGTATTAGACTTGCATGATGAAACAACCAATGATAGGACAGCAAGAATACAACACAAAGCTAAGAATCACTGACGGCCTTCGATTAGTTTTAGGGGCTATCTTCGGTATTGCTTTTGGTGGTATTGTATCTATTGCATATCCTTTAGAACACTAATGAATTGTCAAGTGATAAACTGTAACCATTCAGCAACACATACAAAAAAAGAATCACATGAAAACGATACTAATGATTTAGTATTGTGTGTAGTGACAGAAACTTTCTTGTGTGGTGTCCATGCCGACATGATTAAGGAAACCAATTGTAGTGGTGTATCAATAGATACACTCTAACTTTATTTTCTTTATACTAAATCAATAACCGTATGTATGTATGTATATGAGACTTGGGCATAACTAATTCTAATTTTTGAGTCATTTCTCAAATTATTCAAATGGAAAAAGCTAAGGATCTCAC
>ENA-OREN01004108-OREN01004108.1-marine-metagenome-genome-assembly--contig:-NODE-4108-length-12941-cov-2.865749_pt1 | contig 12941 bp, 13 predicted proteins | sample MGYA00248624_ERZ508555 | MGnify/ENA primary metagenome ERZ508555 (study PRJEB26222, sample SAMN06267773) | marine metagenome | isolation source: Saanich Inlet, British Columbia, Canada | place...
TTAGATCGTTCTGATGAAGGCTTGACTGTTCGAGCTGGGCAATCAATTATTTTTGATGACAATGTTTATAAAACTGTATACTCAGCTGGCTCTACATTTGAACGAGTGGGTGGAAAGTTGAGACCCCGCTATGATGTATATTATCAACAATCGAATGACCCATTCACTTTCACAAGTAGGGGGCGGTTGGTTGCGGAATCTAATTCTGAGATAGAACATGGCCTAGGTCGTCCCCAAATAATAAAAATTAAAGACTTTTATTACATATTTTATACTCGAAGAATGAAGAATATGAAATATTTCCTTGGTGCATCAAAATCAAATGACTGCAAAACTTGGGTAAAGGACAATCATATATTTTCAGAGATATTTCATTCTCAAAAGGGTTTTGATTCAGAAATGATATATTTCCCTTCCGTAGTGTACAACCCGATTATGAATAAATACCTTCTGTTTTACTGTGGTAACAACTTTGGTGAGACAGGCATTGGATATATGGAATTAGAAAATGATTAACATAGTGCGGTATAGTCAATTATATAGAAAACAATGGAACGAATTTGTTGCATCAAGTAAGAATGGTACTTTTTTGATTGATCGCAACTATATGGATTACCATTCTGATCGATTTGAGGACTATTCTATAATGGCATATAAAAATAATAATCTTAAGGCAATACTACCTTGTTCTGTTTCTAACAATAATATCCTAACGAGCCATGCAGGCCTTACATACGGTGGACTGCTAACCGATCATACGATCAGAACACCTGAAATGTTGTTAGTTATGAAAAAAATGATGGAATTCTTTGTTAGAAATAATATAAAAGAGGTTTATTACAAAACTATTCCACATATTTATCACAAATTGCCAGCAGAGGAAGATTTGTACTGTTTATTTAGAAATAACTTTGAGCTATATAGAAGAGATGTTTCTTCGTCAATTAATATTAAATCAACTACTATTAAGGGTAAAAAAATAAACGGGGCTAAGAGAGCACAAAAACTGGGTATGGAATTGGTTGAGATGGAAGATTGCCAAAGTCTTATAGATTTAATTAATACAAATCTAAAGGAAAAATATGGAACAGTTGCCACTCATACTGCGCAAGAACTTAATTTTTTAAAAAACCGATTTGACAAAAACATTAAGTTTTACCATGCAGTTTTACAGGGTAAGATTTTAGGTGGGGCCGTGATGTTTATAACAGATACAGTTGCTCATGCACAGTATATTGTAACAAATGATGAAGGTAAATCCAAAAGAGCATTGGATTTTATGATTGTAACCCTAGTTAATCATTTTAATAATATTGTTGATTGGTTTGACTATGGTATTTCTACAGAAAATAATGGTCATATACTAAATGAATCATTAATAAAGTCAAAAGAAGACTTTAATATGTCCGCAATTTGTTATGATACTTATAGGGCTTTATTGTAATGATAAAATTTTTAGATTTAAAATTAATAACCGACAGCTTTGAACCAGAACTATCGAATGCAGTCAAGAGAGTAATTAATTCTGGCTGGTATCTGTTGGGTGAAGAAGTTGTCTCATTCGAACGCGAGTATTCCAATTTTATTGGCACAAAATACTGCATTGGCGTTGCCAATGGACTTGATGCCCTACGATTGATTCTTAAAGCTTATATTGAATTAGAGGTTATGAGGGAAGGCGATGAAATAATTGTTCCAGCAAACACATTTATTGCCTCCATTTTAGCCATTACAGATAATCGTTTGGTTCCGGTGCTTGTTGAACCTGATATCCGCACTTACAATATTGATCCCTTCAAAATAGAAGAAATAATCACCGATCGAACAAAAGGAATCATGATAGTCCATTTATATGGCCAAAATGCCATGGACCCTGAAATTCAACGTGTGGTAAATAAATATGATTTAAAAATTATAGAAGATAATGCACAGGCAGCAGGAGCTTGGTACGGTGATAAAAGAACCGGCAGTTTAGGTGATGCCGCAGGGCATTCATTCTATCCGGGCAAAAATTTAGGTGCCTTAGGCGATGGTGGAGCTGTTACTACCAACGATGATGAGTTTGCAGTTGTGATCAAAGCTATAGCTAACTACGGTTCTTCAAAAAAAAATATCAACGATTATCGGGGCTTGAATTCCCGCCTTGATGAAATCCAAGCAGCCATACTAAGAGTTAAACTCAAACGTTTAGATGATGACAACCAACGCCGCAGAGAAATAGCTGAATACTACTGCGAAAACATTTGCAATTCACATATAACCTTACCCGTTTCAAAAGAATTCTTTCAGTTTTCAGCTTTGGACTTACAAATTTCTCATGTTTGGCATCTTTTTGTCATCCGCCACCCCGAACGTGGTAAACTACAACAGTATTTGACTAAAAAGGGTATTCAAACTTTGATCCATTATCCCATCCCTGCGCATAAACAGAGAGCGTACAAAGAATGGAGAGGGCTAAGCTTACCTGTTACTGAAATGATTCATGAAGAATTACTGAGTTTACCAATCGGCCCTGTTGTATTTGATAAAGAAATTAGTCAGATTGTTAACACAATAAACAGCTTCCATATTTAACTATTAAAATATTAATTACCATGAAAGAGAAATTCAAGTCTCTTGTTAAACGAACTAAGATATTCCAATATCTGAGATTAAAAATAGTACAACGCGATGAAAAGATACAAGAAAGTTTTCATTGCCTAGCACGAGAAATAAAATCGTTAAAAACTGCGATTAAGCAGAATAAAACCATTAACGTTGTATTTGTTTGCCAAAGTCCAAGTTCGTGGGGTTCTTTTGAATCTGTATACAAGGAGATTTATGTAGATTCTGCTTTTCATGTCACAATTATTGTAGCACCATTTAGGCATTCAACGTTTGAGGATAATGAGTTTCATGATATCGGAATGGCTAAGTTGTTGGATAATAAAAATATAGAATTTATATACGGATATAGCCAAGAAAATAAAGAATGGATTAATTTGCAGAGACTGTCTCCAGATTACGTCTTTTTTCAAACCCCTTATAATTCGCACATCCCTTTCATTTACACCGCTGAATATGTATCTTTGTTTGCTAAAGTTTGCTACATTCCATATTATGGGACATTACTGTATAAAGGAGAAGTAGATCTAGGTGCACATCCGGTAAATTTCTTTAAATATATTAGTTATTACTTTGTGACCAATGAAAATGAAAAAAATGGAGTTTCAGCAAAGTTTGTTGGGATCTTACCGCCTGAGCAAGTCGTTATTTCTGGATCGCCAAAGACAGACTATATTTTTAATGACTTAACCGTCCAAGATAGTGAATGGAAACGAGGTCTCAAGTCAAATTTCACAAAAATACTCTGGACTACTCGCTGGGTAACAAATGATGGCACTTGCCATTTTTTTGATTATAAAGACTATTTTCTCGAGTTTACTGCAATGCACCCTGATGTGGATTTTTTATTTAGGCCACATCCATTAAGTTTTAAGAATTTTCTAAAGACAGGCGAACTTTCTCAGGAAGAATATGATAAAATGATATTACAGTACGACCAAAGTCGAAATGCAAAAATTGATTTTTGCAATGAATATCATAATACTTTTTTGACTACTGATATTTTAGTTTCAGATATGTCCTCGATATTATATGAATTTTTTTTGACAGGAAAGCCGATAATTTATACTCATAGGGTTAATGCTTTTAATGAAATTGGATTAAAGCTGGCTTCTAGTTTTTATTGGGCAAGAAATCAAAATGAATTAAACGAAACATTGAATATGTTATTACGTGGCGAAGATCCACAAAAACCATTAAGACAAAAGTTGATAAAAGAATTATCACTTAATTCACCAGGAAATGCTAGTTCAATAATAAAAGAAACATTAAAAAAGGATTTTAGGAAATCCTTTCTTGCCAATAATTATTAGACAGCCTAAAATAAATTAAGACATAAGGTTTAAAGAATTAATATGGTAAATAATAAAAAAATGATTAATGAAAATAAATATTGGAAATGGTATTATGATAGAAATAAGACACCTTTCACACCTTCTCCGTTTGCTCATCATGTAATTAAACATTATGCACAAGAGAATCATTCTCTTATTGAGCTTGGGTGTGGCAATGGGAGAGATGCAATTTACTTTGCAAATAAGGGACTTAATGTTCTGGCTTATGATCTATGCGAAGAAGAAATAGAGTTTCTTTCTCGAAATTATCCACATCCAAATCTTGAATTCAAAGTAGATGACTTTACTAATTTGGGAAAGAGTTTGAAATGTAGTCTTGTATATAGCCGATTTACCATTCATTCAATTTCATATAAGGGCCAGACAGCAGTATTAAACTGGGTTAGTAATATATTATTGGATAAGGGTTATTTTCTTCTTGAGGCAAGGGGAAAGCAAAATGAACTTTTTAAGAAAGGAGTTCCTGTTGAAGACGAACAGGATGCTTATATATATAATAACCACTATAGACGATTCTTGGATTTTTCAGAGACATGTAAAACACTAGAATCAATCGGGCTCAAAATAGTTGAGGCAAGTGAAAAAAATGGGTTTTCTCCAATTAATGGAAATGATGAGACATTAATCCGTATTGTTGCACAAAACATATAAAGCAGTTTTTAAAACCCGTTGTGATGTTTAACTGGCCAAAGAATAGTTGGTATGTATAGATATTTATTAGTTACGACATCATTTATTGTAGTACTTAAAAATAAATGTCGGTAACAGCAATAAATATGTCTGATAAAATAGGTGATGGTGCAAATATTTTTAAAAAATAGAAAATACCCAAATCTAGTATTAATATTGATTCCTGGTATGATCCTATAATTAGAGCAGATTATCTATTAAAAACATTGCTAAAAGAGTTGGATTAAAAAAAACTAATATTGATAGTAAACCAATGAATCCGATGTTCGTTAAGTAATTCATCCAGTATTAAAACTTATTGCTGTTATGTATTTGGATATCATGAGAAATAAATAAAAGAATTAAAGTTGGAACATTGAAAATTTCTGTTATTATAATAACTTATAACCAAGAAAAAGTTGTTCGTCGAGCTATAGATTCCGTACTTTTACAAGCCAATAAAAACTATTCACTCGAAATTATTGTTTCTGATGATTGCTCATTTGATAGTACTTGGTCTATTATAAAAAGTTATTCAATCTTACACCCAAGGTTATTCAAAATTAAACGAAATTCGAAAAATCTAGGGATTTATGATAATTATCAGAGTACATTTAGTTTAGTAACTGGTGATATCATTTTTTCATTAGCTGGCGATGATGAATTCAATAGTAATCTTTTTTATAGTACGCATAAGTACGTAATTCGTAAAAAACTGGATCCCCACAAAGAAAAATTCAATATTATTTTTGATAACATTATAGTATACCCCGATGGTAAAACAAAAATATTCAAAAATTATTTAATAAATAAATACCCTGCTAAAAGTTTAAAAATAAGAAATCTCATTAAAAACCAACCTATGGGTGAAAGTAGTTTAAACTTTAGGTGTAGGACATATGTGCCCGGACCACCAAAGAGATTTTTATTTTTCCAGGAATCGCTGGTTGAACTTCAGCCTCACCTTTATGCTACAAGCACATATTATATACCGCGTGTCGGACTAAAATATTTTGCATCATTAGGGATTTCTACCAAATTAGGTGACGAATACTACATACATTCAAAAAAAGAGTTTCTAAAGTTTTTGATAAAATCACATATTTTGAATACGAAAAAAGATTATTACTGGGTTAAGATTGAGTTGGCTAGAGTTGAACACAGACAGTATAAGAATATTAGGAGCCTTATTAAATATATATATAGTTTTCTTACTATTATGGGACAGCAATATTCGCTACTTCTTATTAAAAAAACGATCTCAAACAAGGTGTTCATTCTAAAACACTATTTCGAGATATGGACAGTCTGAAAAATGGCGTTTTATCTCATATGAAAATGCTTCAGAAAATGCCACAAAGAGTCAAAAGCTACTTTAAACATCCTAACATTGCTTACACTAAATGAACCTTACGATAAACCCACACTGGAGTAATAATATAAAAAACACAATTTTTTATGTAGGTATAAGCCTTATAAAGCTACCTATAGGGTTACTTGTTTTTCCATATTATTCCAAGAATCTATCGAGTTATGATTTTGCAGCATTGGGTTTTTTTGGGGCTATCGCTACATACTCGACACCATTGCTTGCTCTTAATTTGTATAATTATTATATGTATAGCTACAACCAATGTTCTGAACTAGAAAACAAAAGAATTGCTAGGACATTAATATCTTTTCTAATTATTTATGATATTTTCATGGCCACAATTATTTGGGCTGTATTATCTATTTATCTTAACCTCACAGGCAGTGCATTTAACTCATATCCCTTGGCATTAGTTGTTTTACTTACATCTTCATTAAGTATGGCTATTGGTTTTTGGAATATCGAATTGCGATTTAAAAATAAGTCCATCAGTTACTTTTTTCTTAATCTTATTATATTATTATCGGTTACCACATTATCATTTATATTCATAGTATTTTTTAGGCTAGGAGCTTTGGGTAAACTTTTACCGCTTATGTTGGTTCAATTTGTAGTATTTATAACGTATTATTCAAAATATATTAAAAATTTTTCATTACATAAACCTATAATTATTGATGCTATAAAGTATTCTCTGCCTTTAACAATTGCGGGTATTGTTTCATTGCCACTTATTACTTTAGACAAATTTCTACTTGAAAGATATCATGACTATCATGAGTTTGGAATATTTATGCTAGCGAATGAAATTGTAAATTATTTTGCCCTTGTTCTAGGTTCTATATTTCAAGCATTTCAACCGGATATATATAGGCATATTAATAATAATAATAAAAAGGAACTACTTAACACTTGGATAATTATTATAGTTATCTTCACAACTACATTTATAATATTTAATGTTTTATCTCCTCATTTGATTAACTATATAACAGCTGGGAAATACAATACCGCAATAAAGTATGTTAATAAAATTTCGTTCTCAGTACTTATGGTTACAATATCATATATATTTAGTCAATCACTATTTGCACTTGGGTATACAAAGATAACAATCCTTAATAGTATTATGTTTATGATAATAAGTATTATATTGTATTATTTCTTTATACGCTGGTGGAAATATGATGGGGCAATTTACGCGAAAGCGTTAATATATATGATCATATCACTTGTATTATTACTACAAATAAAATTTAGAAACTCAACCTTTATGTTAAAATTCAGATAGCTATAATTTACTCGCAAGTTATAATAACCTCCTGAGGAATTATTATAATAAGTATGGTTATTAAGTGAAGTGCACCTCATAATTTTTCATATAGTTATTCAGTGGCTCTACAAGACTGTTTTATAGGAAGTGAAAGGTTGCAATGATAATGGCTGAAGCGGGACTAATAAATGATACTATGGGGATGTCATTGAAATTAGGGATTTGTATACAATCGATGTTTTTAGGTCAAAATATTGAAATGAGGTTCCATCAACAATATCAGAAACACCCCAATAATTACTAGACTAAGATTAAGGTAAAAATATTAATCATTTTCATTTTAAAATCTAGGTTTTTAGAACCTTTCATAATTTGAAAGTAGCAGTTTTAAATAAGACTGACAAAATGTCAGGGGCTGCAATTGCAGCATTTCGTATTCATAAAGCATGTCGATCAATTGGAATAGACTCGAAATTCTATACAGATATTTCCAGGTCAGGTGATTGGACAGTTAAAGGTCCGGTGCATAAGGTTGATAAAATAAAGGGTCTGGCTAGAGGACATATTGGTAACACATTGACCAATATAATGAATACCACAAATCCTATTTTACATTCACCATCTGTATTGCCATCAAAATGGAAGAATAAATTAAATAATTCGATAGATGATATTGTTCATCTTCATTGGATTGCTGCAGAAATGTTATCCATTGCAGACATTGGAAAAATTCGAAAACCATTAATTTGGACATTACATGATATGTGGGCCTTTTGTGGAGCTGAACATATTTCAAATGATAATCGTTATATAGATGGATATAGAAGCAGTAATCGTCCAGAATATGAAAAGGGATTTGATTTAAACCGCTGGACTTGGAATAGAAAAGTTAAACACTGGAAGAAACCAATTCAAATCGTTACTCCAAGTAATTGGCTTGCCAAGTGTGCCCGCAATAGTTCTTTGATGCGTGATTGGCCAATACAGGTAGTGCCAAATGCAATAAATACCGATCAATGGCGACCTATTAACCAAGCTACAGCTCGTGAATTACTTGGCTTGCCAAGAAATGAACAAATTCTATTGTTTGGCGCAATGGGGGGTGCTTATGAACATCATAAGGGCTATGATTTATTAGAAAATGCAATTCAACATCTGAATGGAGAAATAGAAAATTTACGACTAGTTGTTTTTGGGCAGTCGAAGCCTAAAAACCCACCAAATCTAGGTTTCCCAGTAAAATTTATGGGTCGTATTTTTGATCAAATAAGTTTATGTCTATTATATAACGCTGCAGATGCATTAGTCATTCCATCAAGAGTAGACAACCTTCCAAATACCGGTGTTGAGTCACTTGCATGTGGTACACCTGTCATTTCTTTTGACACCTGTGGACTACCTGACATAGTATCACATAAAAAAACTGGATATCTTGCAAAACCATTCGAAAGCGAATCACTTGCTTCAGGAATTAAATGGGTGCTAAAACAGACTGGGAATGGAAAACAGATCCCATCTTTATTATCAAAAAATGCTAGAAAAAAATCCATTGATCAATATTCATATCCTGTTATTTCCAAAAAATATCTAAATATATATAAAAAAATTTTAAATGATACTTAAATTAAAAAACTAAATTAAAATATTTTGAAAAAAGTTCCATATACGTTATCAATAATATCGGGACTTGGGTTAGGCATGGTTCCGCCGATATTCCCGGTTTTTATACAATTATTATTTTATAAAATAGAATTCTTGAAGAAAAACTTTATAATATTTTTAATACTGCTATTAATTAGTTTGATAATTTTTTCTTATAGCGGAAATATCAAGGTAATTTATAACTTAGGAATTATTGGAATAATTATTTTATATAAGTCAAAAATAATTAACGATCATTCAATATACTCATTATCTCCAGTTATTATTTATTTTACTATAAGTTTACTTCTAGGCTTTGGGACGCCTCAAATACCAGAAGAACCAAGATTGCGTTTTTATGGAGGTGAAATTAACTTTACCGCATTCTATATATTAATCTTATCATTGATATTCTTTGAACGGCAATCAATATTTTATGGTTATTCTATATTAGTTATTTCATTTATTATAACTTTGAGTAGAGGTGCATTTTTTACAGCAATTATTATTATTTTGTTGCGGATAAATAATAAAAATAATAAGTTGTATTTTGTTTTATTTGTAATTTTTATTTCTTTTTTACTTTTTTTTATATTTCGATATACTGATCTGGTATTAGAAACATCTGGATATGCAATGGGCATCGAAAGATTATTAATCATTGAAGATGCTTCTTCAATGAGTAGACTCTATTTAAATCAAATATATGGTAACTTATTAATTTCAGATATTAATTATTTATTTTTTGGTCTTCCGAATAATGTGCTTAATTCATTTATTAATTATAATGAATTGTCAAATGTTGTTCATAACTCTTACATATATAAAACTTTGGATGTTGGTTTGCCTACTACTTTAGGTGTTATTATATCTGGCTTTATGATACTGCCAAAAAATGTGATGTATATAATATTAATATATTCTTTCGTTCTACATTCGCTACTAAGCCCAGCATTATTTTTATTATTGTCTTTTTACATAAAAAAGAATCATTAATACATTAATTACCATATAACTAATAAGGCAGTATAGAAGATATTATCCTAATAAATAAACCAATAATCACAATAGTAACCATTGTTAAAAATGCAGAAAATATTTTAGGAAAAACGGTAGAGAGTATTATAAATCAATCCTATGATAAAATTGAGTATATTATTATTGATGGTGGTTCAATTGATAAGACTACCGATATAATAAAAAAATATAGCAATCATATAAATTATTGGATTAGTGAGAAAGATTCTAGTTTATATGATGCAATGAATAAAGGAATAAAAAATGCAAACGGTGATTTTATTAACTTTATTAATGCTGGTGATATTTTATTTAATTCAAATTCAATTGAAAAGATTGTGGATTCGATTATAGATAAAGATGTTATTTATTTTTCCCGAGCAAAAATTATTGGGGATAATATTAGTTGGTTCTACCCAGATAAGAGTGTCGAAAATCATAATAAATGGTTGCTTTCGAATTTACCGAATCATCAGACAATGTTTTTCCCCAAAGTTTTTTATAAAAACAACTTTTATGATTTAAGACTTCCAATTAGGGGGGATGATGATTATAAGATATTAGCATTAAATAGTTATTGCAATGAGTATATTGATTATACTTACGTCAAATTCTATAGAGATGGGATTTCAAGTAATTACAAAAGCTTCAAACTATTAAAACAGAGGGTTCGGGAAAGTTTCATTATCAATTCGAAACATAAAAGGCTGGTCAGATATTTTATTGATCCAGTTAAACAGTTATTTTTATATTTAATCAATTCAATTTTTGGCGATTATATCTTTACCTATATGATAAAAAAAATTGTTATGCTGAAAAGTGGTAAATGAATTTTAGTGTTTGTATTTGTGTTTATGATAAAGATAATCATAAATATTTAAAGGAAGCATTAGAAAGTATATATAATCAAAGTGTAAAACCGAATCAAATTGTTTTAGTTCTTGATGGTCCTATAAATCAAGAATTAGAAACCGTTATTAATGATTATAATTTACTTATTTCAGATGAAATAGATTTTGATATTATTCGTTTAAATAAAAATAAAGGTCATGGAGAAGCTAGAAAAATAAGTATAGAAAATGCAAAGCATGGCTTAATTGCACTTATGGATGCTGATGATATATCTAGATTTAATCGTTTTGAGAAACAAATAGATATTTTTCAAAATAATAATGAATTAAGTATAGTTGGTGGACAAATTCTGGAGATTGATCACGCTTCTAAAAAAAGTATTAGTATTAGAAAAGTGCCAGTAACCGATAGAAATATAAAGCGCAATTTAACAATCAGGTCTCCTTTCAATCAAATGAGTGTAATGTTTAAGAAAGATGATGTGATTAAAGCTGGTAATTATAAAGAGTTTTTTCATAATGAAGATTATTATCTCTGGGCAAGAATGTTTCTTGAAGGTTTTACTTTTTATAATACCCCGGAAATACTCGTTGATGTAAGAATAAATGAATCATTTTATAATAGAAGAGGCGGTTGGCGGTACTTCAATAGTGAGAGGACCTTACAGCGTTATATGCTTACAAAGAACATTATTAAATATCCAAGATTCATATGTAATGTATCAATTAGGTTTTTATTACAAGTTGCCTTTACAGATTCAATGAGGAGCTTATTTTTTAAAAAATTCGCAAGAAAAGGGTTACAAAGTGTCTAAAAAAATTATTGGTTATACAACAGGTGTATTTGATATGTTTCATGTTGGGCATCTAAATATTATTAAAAAAGCAAAAAATTATTGTGATTATCTTATCGTTGGAGTAAGCACGGATGAATTAGTAAAAAAATATAAAAAAAAGAAGCCCATTATACCATTTGAGCATAGAATAGAAATTATTTCATCAATAAAATATGTTGATGAAGTTGTTCCCGTAATTCATAGAGACAAAATCCAAGCATTCATTGACGTCGGTTATGATGTACTCTTTGTCGGTGATGATTGGAAGGGTGACCCCGTGTTCGATAAGCTTGAAGAACATCTATTGAATCATGGTTCTAAAATTGAGTACTTCACTTACACAAAAAATGTTTCATCGACTAAGTTTACTGAGTTATTATCAGCGATATCAAATAATAATATTGATTAACTAGATGTTTACTCATAGAAATTGGGAAGATATTTGCAAAGAAATAAGTTCTCATAAGAGATCTATTACTATAAATGAAATATTAAATCAACCAGATGGGCAGTCTTGGATTGCATTTAAGCATGATGTTGAGACAAATGTTGAAAAAGCATTACATATAGCTAAGATTGAACAAAAATATGGTATTCAAGCTACGTACTATGTGCAAGCAGATTTAGTTGATGAGAATTATATCTTATTACAAGAAATAGCTTCCTTAGGCCATGAAGTCACATATCATTACGATGTTCTTGATGCAAATAGTGGTAATTTTGAAAAATCAATTGATGATTTTGCCAAAAATGTAAAAAAATTTAAAAAATATGGTTTTGAAGTACAAACGGTATGCCCACATGGAAATCCAGTAATGATGCGAAATGGATGGAGTTCAAACAAGGACTTTTTTAGAAATCAAAGAGCTCAGGAGTTATACCCAAATATTTTAGATATTGTTGTTCAATTACCAACCAAGTTGAAATTTAGGTATACTTATATTTCTGATGCAGGATATGGATGGAAAGAGATTGTAAATATTCAAAACAATGATGTAGTAAATGAAGGTGATATTATTATTAAAAGTCACAATGAACTTTTTAAAATATTAGAGTCAACACAAAACATAATTATAAGCACTCATCCTCACAGATGGGAGTCGAATAGAATTAAATGTTATATAAATATTTATATTTTTATTAATGCTGGCGCATCTTATTTTTCCAAGGCAGATCAGCTAGTAGATATGATCTCTAGAATTAATAACATTTCAAAGTTAAAAATTAAAGAAAATCCAGGACTTTCGAATAAATCTTTATTTAAATTTATGGATATAACAGATATTAAAGTTTGAATATATAGATAATTAATAATGAATGGTA
>ENA-OREN01004109-OREN01004109.1-marine-metagenome-genome-assembly--contig:-NODE-4109-length-12939-cov-5.894184_pt1 | contig 12939 bp, 9 predicted proteins | sample MGYA00248624_ERZ508555 | MGnify/ENA primary metagenome ERZ508555 (study PRJEB26222, sample SAMN06267773) | marine metagenome | isolation source: Saanich Inlet, British Columbia, Canada | place...
CTTCGAGGATTGAGCGCAGACTACGACCATGCATATTATCGGGAATATCAATCCCACAAAAATCAAGAAAAGTTGGAGCCTTATCCGTCAACTCGACAAGTGCATCACTAACCAAACCTTTTTCAATACGCCCCGGACAATTAAAAATCAGCGGCACACGAACCGACCCCTCATAGAAGCGACAGCCTTTCTGTATCAGACCATGATCACCTAATGTTTCGCCGTGATCGGAGGTAAAGACGATAATTGTACGTTTGCGCTGACCGGTCTTTCCCAAATGATCGACAACGCGGGCAAGCTGATCGTCGATCAATTTGATCATCGCATAATAGGCCGCCTGCAGGGTCTTCACATCCCGCTGGCCGCTGCTTTCCCCCTCTTGGCCTCCGCCAGGGATAATCGGTTTTGCTACAATTGGGTTTTTTATATCCAGGTCTTCCGGATTACGAGCGTGTGACTGGAAATCAAGGACTTCCAACTCACGCTGCTGGACCAGATCACTTTCCTGAAAATAAGACCCTGGCATCTTTTCTGGCGCAAATTTGTCCCGGTATTCGATAGGCGGATTAAAGGGCGGGTGCGGGTCATAAATATTTACGCTCAGCAGCCACGGGATATCTTTGTTTTCGGTAACGAAATCCATGGTTTTTTCAGCACACCAAGTGGTTTGATGAAGCTCTGTCGGCACGCCATCCAAATCATCTGTCAAATCCGCTAATTTATAGCCCTTGGAGCGTACCCAGTTGGCATAGTCGTGTCCGGTTTCCCAATTGTCCCTTGGCGCATGACTATATTTAAAATACGAGTAACCGTCATCGGCACGTGGCTCAATACGCTTGTAGGCACTGGCAAGATGTAATTTTCCAATGTTGCCACACAAATAGCCAGCATCAGCGAATATTTTCGTAACCAATGGCGTATTGGCAGGGAAATAATCGTTTCCGTTACGCGTTACATGAATGCTACTCGGATACAATCCTGTCAAAAAGCTTGCGCGGCTTGGTGTGCAAATCGGGGACTGACAATAGGCATGTGTAAATGCTGTTCCAGATGCACAAAGGGCATCAATTGTCGGTGTATCAACGTGCGGGTTCCCCAAAGCACCAATAGTATCGAAACGTTGCTGGTCTGTGCATATCCACAGAATGTTAGGTCGGTCGTGGCTCATATTATTTAATATGAAAAAACTTAAAGATTTTTATAACTGTATATGGTGTTGTAGTGAAACTAAAAAGAGAATATATTGAATAGAACCCTTACTTCAAGACTCGTTATGTAAGTGATGTGAACTTTGATAGAGACGGTAAATTTTCTAATGGACTATATTATTTCAAGGACTATAGGAAAATATTTAATCATGAATTAGATATAGTTTTTGTCTCTTAGATACCACTCACATCTTATCTAATTTAAGTAACTAAAGATGTACTACCGTTGGATTAAGAGCCCCTTGGGATGAACCAGTCCCAAATCCGCATCAAAGTCCCTTAATACCATCTTAGGGGCATACTTGTTTAATGGTTTAACAAATTTCAAAGAGACATCATATCAGTAGGTAGCATAAATGTTGGCATATTTTGATAACAAACTGGTCGCAGGAATCTCCTAATAGACATTGTTCCTACAGATGTTGCTCCAAAATTAGTCGAAGCAGGAAATGGACCTCCATGGACCATACTGTCACACACTTCGACCCCTGTTGAGAATCCGTTGGCAAGAATCCGACCGGCCTTTCTTTCAAGAATCGGAAACAACCTTTGCGCTTCATTCTGATCCGAATCATCCATATGTAAAGTGCAAGTTAATTGGCCCTTCAGTTTTTTAGCAATCTCTATCATTTCGCTAAAGTCTTTAACCTTTACAACAAGACCAGACGGCCCAAATACTTCTTCGGATAATTCATGATTAGTAAGCCAAGTTTTTGCAGTTGTAACGAAAAGCTGTGGAGATGCGGCTCTGCTTATTTTGATTGGATTATTCAGTTGTCCAACTGCATCAAAAGAAGCCATACGTTCGCATCCAGTACGAAAAGCTTCCGATATACCATCTGTCAACATCATCTGTGAGTCTACCTTGGCAAGCATAGTAGTCACATCGTTTATAAATTTTTCTGCGCTAGAACCTTCAATTACTATTGCGAGACCAGGATTAGTGCAAAATTGGCCAGCTCCCATTGTCAATGATCCTACCCACCCATAAGCTATTTCTTCACCTCGGTTCGAAATTGCTTGAGGTAGCAGAAACATTGGGTTTACAGACCCCAATTCCCCAAAGAAAGGGATCGGTTCTTCTCTAGCGGCACACAAATCGTATAGTGCTTTACCGCCGGCAAATGACCCCGTAAAACCAACAGCTTTAATCAATGGATGTTTAACCAGTGCTTGACCAACTTCACGTGATCCACCTTGAACAACAGAGACAGTACCGGGATGAATATTACATGCGTTAATAGATTCATTGATTGCTTGAGCAACAATTTCACTAGTACCAGGATGTGCAGAATGACCTTTGACAATAACCGGGCAACCTGCTGCTAGAGCAGCTGCAGTATCACCGCCGGCTACTGAAAAAGCGAGTGGGAAGTTAGAAGCTCCGAATACAGCAACGGGACCAACTGGACGTTGTATCAAGCGAAGATCAGGTCGTGGAAGTGGAACTCTATTTGGCAATGCTACATCATTTCTTCTATCTAAATAGTCACCATTCTCAACATGGTCTGCAAAAAGACGTAATTGTCCCACAGTTCTATTACGTTCTCCTTCCAAACGTGCCTCAGGAAGCCCAGTTTCTTGACTACCGATTTTGGTTATATCATCGCCACGTTTATTTATTTCATCAGCAATTTTATTTAAGAAAACGCTTCTTTCGCTGCGGGTATTATAGCCATAGCTGTAGAAAGCATCCTCTGCAGCTTTTGCGGCTTTATCAATTAGTGTCGGCGTTCCTACACTAAATTCGTATGATGGACCGTCTGACGGTGAAGATTTAAATGAATCACCTCCACCTATCCAATTTCCAGCGATTAGATGTTTACCTGTTATCATATTATTATTCCAATTTTATTGTATTTAAATTAAAGTAATAGAAATTTTAAGTATTGAGTTATTAAAAATTATTTTTATCATCTATAAATGATATTTGTACTTGTTTAATCCCATATATTTTATAATTTATTTTTAAATGTGCGAAGAAATGCATCAACTAATATAGTTAATCAACAAATATTAAATAATTAATAAGAATATTTGAGTTAATTTTCTTTACTCGTGTTTCTTCATCATCAGCAATGTTAGCATGGTAATTAATTAGCTTGTAAAGATTAATAACCTTTAGCAGGATTAATTATATTTAATACTGGTGATTCTTTTGAATATCGATTAAAATTATCCAAAAAATATAATACTTTGTCAGTCAATTCATTAGTATAGCCGCCAGCCGTATGCTGAGTAAGAATTAGATTTGGACAATTCCATAGTTTGCTGTTTTTTTGTAAAGGTTCTTCAGATGTAACATCCAAAACAGCTCCCCTAAGTGTTTTATTATTAAGTATTTCTATTAAATAATTTTCATCAATTAAATTTCCTCTTCCAACATTAACAAGAATAGAACCTTTAGACAATCTATCTAACATTTTTTTATTAAAAAGCATTTTTGTGCTCTTTGTTCCTGGTAAAGCACAAATAATTATTTCAGCCAAATTTATTTTGTTAAGAATATATTCTTTTTTTGAATGTGAGTCAATAAAAGAACATTTACAATCAAATGGTTTCAAATATTTTGAGATTTCTTTGTTTATTGAGCCTTTTCCAAAAAATAATACGTTTTTATTGTTTAAAATTTCTAATTTATTTCGGATTGGATCTCCCACCCATTTTTTTTCATTTTTTAATAAAACAAAAAGATCTGTTCCTCTATAAAATGAAAGTACCCCGGCTAATGTCGTTTGTGCAACCTGACTGGCAAAAAAACTTTTTAAATTAGTTATAATTACATCCTTTTTCAAAAAATTAGTTTTTATTTCTGAATATTCAGCAAAACCAGTAGATTCTAATTGAATCCACTCTAGATTACTACTTTGTGCTACCCAGTTTGGAGGAATATTTCCGAATACAATCTCACATTTAAGATAATTATTATCAGCAATTGAATTAAATACTTGATTAGAAAAATATACATTATGTTTTTGCAAATTGTCTTGGATATATATTTTTTCTGAACGGCCTAACTCACAAGCGATAAAAATATTCATTAATATATTTATTATAAGTGACTAATCCAAATAGTTTTTGTCTGAAGATATTGATTCAAAGCTTCTGTACCTTGATCTCTACTCAGTGAACCAGATTGCTTGTAACCCCCAAAAGGAGTTTTAATATCCCCTTCAGAGAATGTATTAACGGAGACTGTCCCACAGGGTAGACTTTTAGCCATATGAAATGCTTCATTGATATCTTGAGTAAATACACTGGCATGTAAACCATATCTTGAATTCTTAGCAATCTTTAATGCCTCTTCTGTAGAATTTACAGTAAGCACACCAAGTACTGGTCCAAATATTTCATCTTGTGCAATGGTCATATTTTCAGTCAAATTATCAAAAAGTGTTGGTTTTGCAAAAAAACCTTTTTTGTCATCGCCAGACACTCCTCCATACAAAAGTGATGCTTCTTCATCAATACCTTTTTGGATAAAACCGTCAACTGTTGCTAAATGTTTTTTAGATATCATTGAGCCCATATTTGATTCTGGATCTAGAGGATCTCCAACTTTAATAGTCTTTATTTTTTTTAAAACCTTATCCAAAAATTCTTCTTTTACTTTGCTGTGAATAATTTGACGCATATTTGCAGAACAGTTTTGACCACCATTCCAAAAAGCAGAACTCATAGCGTTGTCTATCAAATCATCAGTTATTTTTGCATCACCTAATACTATAAAAGGACTTTTCCCTCCCATCTCAAGACCTACAGTTTTTAAATTACTTTCACCAGAGTATTTCATAAAATAACCACCTACTTCAGTTGATCCTGTAAATGAAACCGCATCAACATCATTGTGCCTTCCTAGTGCTTCACCTACATCACCAAATCCTGGAACAACATTAAATACCCCATCAGGAATTCCTGCCTCTTTGGCAATTTGTGCAACCCTAATTGCAGTTAAAGGGGTGTCTTCTGCAGGTTTTATTATTACTGAACAGCCAGTTGCTAATGCAGGGGCTGCTTTCCAAACCGCCATCATCAAAGGAAAATTCCACGGAACTATTCCAGCAACAACACCAATTGGTTCTTTCACAATTAAACTAGTAATTGATGGATCTGTTGGGGCAATTTTTCCAAATACTTTATCTATTAACTCTCCATACCATTGAAAGTGCATAGGTGCATCATTGGCAACTTCATCTATACAATCACCAATTAATTTGCCTGTATCAACGCATTCAAGAACTGAATTTTCTTCACCATATTGCCTTAATAAATTAGCAAAATTAATTAAAACATCTTTTCTAAATTCTGGAGATTTTCTGGACCATATTCCACTTTCAAAAGCTTTTCTTGATGCCTTAACAGCTAGATCTGCATCTTTATAATTGCATTTAGCTACATAACAAAGAGTTTCTCCAGTTGCTGGATTTATATTTTCAAATCTTTGGCCATCAATAGCATCAACATATTTCCCATCAATGAAGGCTCTTCCTTCAAAATCTAAATTGCTAGCAATTGATTTATAGTCTGGTGTTGTCATTTTAATCTACCTTTATAATTATGATTTATTCCTTCCAATAATTATCATTTGGTTGCCCTCTATCTAGAGTAACACATGAATATACAGCCATTTCATCAAATGAAAACTCATTTTCAATTTTATCATTCATAGTAATACCTATTCCTGATATTTCTGACCTTAGAAGATACCCATTCTTAATAACTCTTTGCTCACCAAACATTATTGGTTCTAGCTTGTATGGTATCATTGGATATTCTACTAAATCCCCATTGCATCCAAAAGCAACATGATAATTTGCCATAATTGCAACTGGACCGCCCCAAGCATGTACAACAGGTATCATATTTTTAGTTTTTGCATGTTCAAAAACTTCTTTTACGGCATGCATTCCTCCAATTACGGATGCATCTGGTTGAACAAAATTATAAATATCTAAGTTTAACCTTTGTATCATTTCCAGGGGTGTGGTTATAACTTCACCTCCACAAATAGCTATTTTAAGAGTTTCTTTTAATTTTTTAAATCCATTTAAATCCATTGGACCAACAGCTTCCTCTAGAAATAATATATTTTCTTTTGTGATTTTTTTTACAGAGTTAATATAACTAATTACAGCATCTGCACTTATAGGTGGATCTGCCAAATTTTGACACATATCAATACCAACATCGATACCGTATTTTCTAGCCTCTTTAAGCACCCATGCAGTTTTATAAATATCATTTGGAACAGATCTGATTTTGTATTTTTTAATTGCAAGAGATTTTAAAAGCTCTAATTCCTCAATAAAATGTTCTTTAGTGTCACAGATTCCTCCACTTCCATATACTTCAATGTGCTTCTTTGAACTATTTCCAAATAATTTATAGGCAGGACATTTTTGAGTTTTAGATTTTGCGTCAACTAAAGCTATTTCTATTGCACTTGTAGTATGTCTTGCTGCACCCTGTAATGACCAATAATCACAGACACTACATAAATCTTTATATCTTCTTAAAACATCAAATCCATCTTTTCCAATAAGGTATGGTGCGCATAGTTCAACTATCGATTTAAATACTTTTGGTGCAAATACACCTAAATAACCTTCCCCATAACCCTTTACGCCATTTTCCAGTGTTACTTCTACTAACCCTATAGTTCTTTTAGGGCCATTAGGAAAACACTCTAAAATTTCTGGATGCTTTTCGTCTCCATAATCCGCACTTAATAATATTGTTCGTATATTTTCAATCTTGTTCATTAAAATTTTAGATGAGGTACGTTAATTTTTTTCATGTAATCAAGAGCTCTTTGTCTATATTTTTCACGCATGTCCCTTGTTGGTGGCCTGCATCTGCTAGATGGAAGACCAACTAACTCCATACATAGTTTATCTAAATACCCATCACCAGAGGTATAGTTTGTTTCTATTTCCACCCAAAGTTTATAGAAAGGCATAGCTTCTTCAACCATCATTCTCGCAATTTCCTCAAAGTTTTTATTTTCTACTTCATTTATTAATTTTGCCCCCCATTCTGGCCAAAAGTTACACATATGAACCTCAAAAGCTCTTGCGTTTAATGGCTTCATTGCTGAATATGGAAATAATAAATTATTATCAATTATTGTAAATCTGCCTGAATAAGTTGAGGTTACATCTTCAAATTCCATTGCATCCGTTCGTGGAGTTGCCCATTTTAATCCAACTATATTACGGAGATCTTTTATCTTATCAATAAGTTGATTAGAAACACTAGTCGATGTCCAAAAAGTATTATATAAAATGATTCCAACTCCATCCGCCGCTATTGATGCTGTTCTTACATATTCTATAAAATCATCTTCTGTGTGTTTGAAGTAAAAAGGACATGAGACTTGAAGAAAATCGTATTCATAATCTTTAGCAATGTGGGCAAGTTTTTTTAATTCTAAGGTATTCGTTGTTTGACCTCCCAGAGCAATTGGAACTCTTCCATTTACTATTTTAGAGCCTTCTTTAGCTAATAATAACCTCTCATCAAAACTCATTGTAGAAAAATCACCTGCTGCTCCACCAAAAAGTAGAGTACAATTGTCACTATTTAAGCCATTCCCCAACAAAAATTCCACATAATCTTTTAGCGCGTCTAAATTAAGAGGTAGATTATTTGTATCTTTAAAAGGTGTTGGAACTGTTACGTAACAACCTTGTAATTTTTTTTTTAATTTTTCATAATCCATAATGTTTTCACTATTTATTGATTCTCTTCATTGATATGTGCCAAGGTATTAATATTTTTTCCATCATTGTAACAAAGCCAAAAACTGACAAACCTAAACAAGTTAAGAAAAATATTCCTGCAAATGCTAAATCTGGTCTCATATTTCCTGTTACAATAGAAATATAAAAACCTAGCCCTTTATCTGACCCTATAAATTCAGCAATAGTAGCCCCTACAGTTGCATTAATAGCTGCATATTTGAAACCAACAAAACATTGTGGCAGAGCAGCAGGTAATCTAATTTTAAAAAAAGTTTTTAATGTACTTGCTCCAGTTGATTTATAAAATAATGTTAGTTCATTACTTAATGAATTAAATGCTAATATTGCATTTAGGACAATTGGAAAAAAACAAACTAAGACTACAATTATAACTTTTGGCATCAACCCAAAACCAAACCAGGATATAAATAAAGGAGCAAATGCTATTTTAGGTGTCATCTCAATACTAACAAAGAAAGGATATAAAGTTCTTCTTAATATTGATGAAAAAGAAATGGCTATACCAAACCCCAGGCCAAGCACTAGTGCTATAATATATCCAAGTACAGTCTCTAAACCAGTTACGCCAGTATAATAAATTAGTTTATCTAAATCAGCAGAACCTTTTGAAACAATCTCTGAAGGTGCTGGAAGAATATATCTTGGTATATCAAATAAAGGTATTGAATATTCCCAAAATAGAAAAAATCCTACAAAAAATAAAATTAACATCCATCCGCTGACGACCCAATTAATAAATTTCTTCATTTTAATTATACCTTCTAAATAACTCCATATTTTTGGAATACTTCCTGTATTGAATTGACATATTTAATAAATTTAGGTGATCTTTTAACTTTTGATTCTCTTGGGTATGGAAGATCTATTATTATCTCTCGATCAATTTTACCTGGTCTTGGTGTAATCAAAATAACCCTACTTGATAATTGTACAGCTTCCTCAATAGAGTGAGTGACAAATATAACCGTTGGTTTTTTAATCATCCATAATTTTTGAAAATCAGCTCTAATTTTTTCACGAGTCATTGCGTCTAACTTTCCCAGTGGCTCATCAAGTAAAATTATCTTTGGGTCATGTATCATTGCTTGACAAAAAGCAGCTCTTTGTTGCATACCTCCAGATAATTCATTGGGAAATCTATCAGCAAAATCTTCTAAACTTACAGATTTTAATAGATTGTCAATTTGTTCTTGATAATCTTTAAGATTAAGCCCTCTTAACTCTAATTGTAATTCAATATTTTCTTTAACTGTCCGCCAAGGAACTAGAGTATTATCTTGAAACATTATTCCAATGTCTGTCTTCGGTCCTTTTACTAATTTGTTTTCAAATTCTACTTTCCCACTTGTTGAATTCAGTAATCCGGCAACCATAAGCATTAGAGTGGATTTTCCACAGCCAGATGGACCTAATATTGAAACAAACTCACCAGTACTAATATTTATAGTTGCAGGACCAAATGCATGAACTTCATCACGACCACTTCCGAATACTTTTATTAATTCTGATATTTCTATGAAATTTTTCATTTATAAAAACTTTAAACTAGCCGAATATAAATAATACTCAGCTAGTTTTTTTATGTGATTATTAATTTATGAATTGATTTGTATAAAAGTCAGATGACTTAGCACTTTTATCTAAGTCATTATATTCTTTCATCAGTTTAACCATACTATCCCAATCAGCAGGAACGTTTAAACCAAGAACTTTATTCTTGTTTGCTTCAGAATATAATATCCCCAAAGTTACATTTAATACTTCTCTTGATTGAGCTTTACCAGCATCTTCAGCCATTGAACCACCAACAATATCGGCAATTGCATTTACTGCAGCATCTGGATCTTTTTCTGCTTTAGCATAAGCTTCCATTGTAGCTTTAATGAATCTTTTCGCTAAACCAGGGTTATTCTTAATTGTATCATTATGAGTAGCTATGCAATATCCAACTTGGTTAACTCCATAATCAGAGTAAGGGAAAGCTATTGGTTGAGCACCACCGTTTGCTTTGATTTCAGCTGGTTTATCATCTAAACCACCTAGAATTGCTACAGCACCACCGCTACCTTGAAGATAACTTGATACAAGAGCTCCGTCTGGAACAGAAGTTATATTAACATCTGATTCACTAAGACCAGCATTTTTTAAAACAATTGGGAAAAATGTATTCACTCCTGCATTCGCAGTTGTTAATATTTTTTTTCCTTTTAAGTCTTTAATTGTCTTAACTCCACTATCAGGCCTAACTAGAATTGCTTCTGTTCCCATCGCATCAATTACACCAATTGATTTTATTGGCGCTCCTTTAGCGACAAGATTGGTCATAGCACCACATGAACCGTAAGAAAAATCACTATCTTTATTGGCCACTAGTCTGTGTGCAGAGCTGGAACCATTTCCAGACCTAATATCTAAATCAATGCCATGTTTAGCATAGGTTCCATCAACAAAACCTAATGCAAAACCTGCATGTGATCCATAGTACATCCAGTTCAATCTTAATTTAACCTTGTCAGCAGCAAACGAAGCTGAAGCGGTTAGTAGAGTGATAATTGCAATATTGCAAATATTTTTGCTCATATTATTAAATATATTTTTCATTTTATTAACCTTATTAGAAAATAATATTAAGAATTATGGTAAAAGTGTCATAAATATTTTAGGACACAAGAATTTTTTATTTTACTACAAGTCCACTGTTATTATTTTATGTCATAATTCCCCTCCTTTCTGTTCTTTAGCTTCATCTTAATCTGCAATCTGCTAATAGCATTGAGAAATAAGTAAAAGAATATCTATTTAATTTAATCAGATACTTTGAAAGTCATACTCTCCGAAATTGACTGATTCTACGGTCCACTAGGCAGGAATCGAACCTGCAACCTACTGATTAGAAGTGAGTTGCAGTAGGCATCTAGGGACATCAAGCAATAAATAAAGATAATTAAATCAGTAATATGATTGCTCATAACCATTGCAGATTCTCCCCAGATATAGCCTAATTTTTGTGAGCTAATGGTACAAAATTGGGACAGATTTTTCCCCTCACTCACTTTTACTGACAATAATATAAACACTCAGCGAAGATTAAATCAAGCTCTATTAACTTCTGACCAAGTATAGTTAGAAACAGGAGCAAGATGGCCATCTAACTACTTCCTGTATCAATGCCTATGGGTTCTTCTGACATCATCACTTAGGATGAAAAACAAATCCGATTGAAACCAACAAAACATTGTGGCTGAGCAGCATGCGGCTCAGAGAGGGCAGTAAGTCGAAATGATGGTGAAGGATTTTGTTTAGGGATGGAACCAATCTATACTTGGGGGGATGCTCACTAATTCTTACCAGTCAGATACCCTGAACAATTTCCCCACAAGTTGTAAATTTCTCCCAATATGCTAAAATATATTTAATAAAATCAAAAGAGAGCATTAATCTTATCAAATTTTAAAACGTGTACATTTTAAAATTTGTAATGGATTAGCATCGTCATTCCACTCATGATAACACGCAGCAATTGTTCCATCATCATTTTGTGCTACTGTAGGATAACCTATATGTTGAAATACACCTGGATGATCTATATCAATAGATCCACTATTTTGGAGCAAACCCGCGTCCCCGCCCAAACTTGATGAAGGTCTATCTTTAATTACTACTCCAGGAATTCCGCCTTCTCTAATTATAAATTCATTCTTTACATCCCAATTAATCCCGTCCTCAGATATAACACCCCTAGTTCCATAAGGAGGACGCCTATAACCATATACCACCAAATATCTTCCATCTATTAATTCTATTAAATCAGCTGGATAACCCCATATATTTGTCCATTTTGGAGGACTCCATGAAAAACCATCATCATCAGAAACAACAATTACCATATTATGTGCATCAGATGTTGGATTTCTATGCGTTCTCATAAAGCAAACTAGACGCCCATCTCTTAATCTTAAAAGAGCAGGCTCTTCGTAATCAATTATACTTGCAGGATCATACGCTAAGGTAGAATAATATTCCCAATTATCGCCCCCATCATCAGATCTCATTAAAGCTGAACGAGTTGATTCTCCTTCGCCCTCTTCTTCATAGCCCCTAATTCTTCCATACAGCCCCATCAATATTCCACCATTGGGAAGTTGCCAACACCCACTTCTTACTCCACCATGCTTCAAGGGTCTAACATTAACTGGAATTGGGTCACTCCATGTACTACCACCATCTTTAGATTTAATTACGTAAGTCCCAAGCCAACCTAATGTTTTAAATGTCCAAGTCCAATCACCCCATTCATTTGTAATTGGTTGGTTTGCCCAAGAAGGTTGATTTGGTTTCATCCCTCTTTTAAAAAATCCACAAATATTAAAATTTATTATTAATGTTCCATCATTTAATTCACAGATACCACAATCCCAGCTTCCAGTAGTTTGGGACCAAGGGACAACAACAGTCGGTTCGCTCCACGTAATACCACCATCCTTAGAACGAGTCATTACAGTTTGACCAGTATCATGATGGAACGGATATCTCTCTTGATTAAAAACTGCTAATAAATCTCCATTTTTAAGTTTTCTAACTTGAGTTTGGTTGGCACATGTATCTTTATACTGAACCATTGTATGGTGCGAAATATCAGTAATTTTAGTCATAATTTTACTCCTTAGATTGAAATAATTAATTCAATTAGCTCAAAATATATTTTCTGAACATTTTAAAATAAATATTACTAAAAACTCATTTTATATTCATAATTTAAAGACTTTAAATTTTAATCCCAATATTTTTTATTGTTACATAGTTAAGAATACCAGGCAATCCTCTTTCTCGACCAATACCACTCATCTTAACTCCTCCAGTTGGAGCCTGCAACCCTCCTACGAACCAACCATTAATCCAAATCGAACCAAAATCTAAATGCTTAGAAAGACTAAGTGCTTTAGAAATATTTTGAGTATATATACCTG
>ENA-OREN01004111-OREN01004111.1-marine-metagenome-genome-assembly--contig:-NODE-4111-length-12929-cov-4.992842_pt1 | contig 12929 bp, 19 predicted proteins | sample MGYA00248624_ERZ508555 | MGnify/ENA primary metagenome ERZ508555 (study PRJEB26222, sample SAMN06267773) | marine metagenome | isolation source: Saanich Inlet, British Columbia, Canada | place...
GTAAAGCATCTAGAGAACGTACAGCTAAATCACAATACTTCTCGAAGTCCTTCGGATCATTGATTAATCCCCAATTGATTGCAGATAATGTACATAGACTGATCTCACCTTTGTTTGCATCATCATATGATTCTAATCCATGACTCGGTAGATTAATCTCACAACAAAGATTCGACTGGTGTATCGGGGCCTGCTTCTCGATGAATGCACCATGTGTATTTGCGTGATCTACATTTTGTAAATAGATTCTTCCTGTCTCTTTACGTTCAGTCAAGAACTGAGAGAATACTTCTAAAGCAGGTAAAGACTTCTTACGGATCTTGCGGGTCCTTTCATACTTCTCATATAACTCTTTAAATTTATCTTGATCCTCAAAGAATGCATCATACAATCCAGGGACATCATGAGGAGAGAAGAAAGTAATGTTCCCACCAGTTAATAATCTCTCATACATAAGCTTATTAAATTGGAATGCATAGTCCATGTTACGTACACGAGTCTCATCCGTACCACGATTATTCTTTAATACAACTAAGTCTTCGAATTCATAATGCCATACCGGTAGATAAACAGTTGCTGCACCACCACGTACTCCACCTTGTGAACAAGACTTTACACTTGCTTGGAATAACTTTAAGAATGGTATGAGACCGGTGTGTACAACAGAACCATCACCAATATGTGAACCCACCGCTCTGAGTTTACCAGCATTAATACCTAAGCCAGCTTTCTTTGAAATGTATTTAACAATTGAGGTGGATGTTGCATTGATTGAGTCAAGTGAATCATTAGTCTCGAGTACTACACATGACGAAAACTGTCTTGTAGGTGTTCGTACACCAGCCATAATAGGTGTAGGCAATGAGATATAGAATTGTGATATAGCATCATAGAATTCTCTTACATATTTCATACGTCTACCATTATACTTACCAAATAATGTCATGGCAATCATAATGTATAACACCTGAGGGGTTTCGTATATAGTACCATCACTTCTATTCTGTACCAAATACTTTGATCTCATCTGCTCCATACCAGCATATGTGAAGTCATCATCTCTTGAATGGTCTAATATGTGTTCATTGATATAATCTAATTCAGCATCAGAATACATGTTTAATATATCTGAGTCATAGACTCCAGCTTCAATGTTATGGTCAATGATTTCTTTGAGTGGCCATGGGTCCTTGTCACCATATACAATCTTCTTGAGTTTATAATTGATTAGCCTGGCTGCTACTGTTTGATAGTTAGGTGTAGCTTCTGTAATAAGCTCTGATGAGGATTTGATTAAGAGATCATGAATCGATGTGGATTGCATGGCATCATATAATTGTACATTAGCACGGATCTCAATCTCTGATACCGATACTCCTACTAAATCATTACACGCCCATTCCAGAACACGGTGAATTTTATTAATGTTAAATGGCTCAGTTTCACCACTGCGCTTGGTTACGTAAATAGACGTCATGTCACTCCATTAAATTAATATATTATATCACACTAAGTGTGAAAGTACATACTTATAATATATTGTTTACAGATATAAAAATATTTTCTTGTGTTTTATATATAGGAACACCAGCGAATTGCCCAACTGGTTCTATATCATCTAAATGCACAATTGTCCCTTTCTTACTTTCCATTAAATCATGATTTAGCATGTGCTGACCCTCACGAAGATCTTTGAACTCTTCATTTAAATCGATTGAAGTATTATGACCCAAATCCTCAATCACCTTGAGGATATCTTCTTCTGCCATACCTGTCTCTTCTTTGAGAAGAAACAACGCAGCAGCGTAAGAAGCTATTCTAGATTTACCGAATGGTACTTTCTCTAAAATTCTTTTTATGTTAAAGACTAATCTTTCGAATATAGTATAAGTTTTCTTTTGAGCTGAGCTTTGATCTTTTACTTTAACTAGTAATTTTCCATTGGCGTCAATAACACCTGCATCAAATGCCTCTGTCTTTTTCCAAGGTGTAGTAAGTAGCTTAACAAATTTATACGTAATGAATAAATCTACAGCACCTTCTTTTAAATATTGGCTCATAACTTCCTTAATACGTCTATAACAGTTGAGTCTAATGGAACCTCAACATAATCGTCTTCTGGTAAATAGTTTAAATATACCAAGAAGGTTTTAATAATACTTTGTAAGACCGGATGTGTCTTCGACATTAATATCTCTGCACATATTGATGGTCCTAGCACATTACCTAAAACGATAATATGGTTTAGTATCAATCGTTCTTTTAAATCATCATCACGATAATACCTATTGACTAACCTATTGATGTATTTAAATCTAGATATGTCTTCTTTAAAGTCTTCATCAGTTGCCCACTTATCTTTCTGATAATGCGAGGCTGCATATAACTCGAAGTTATTCTTAGTCAATTCCATAATATATATTTATTAAGTTTTATTTCATTACTTTCTTTAATTGTGTCCATAAAGACTTTTTAGACTTGCGCCTATCAAGCTCAATGCCCATATCACGGCCTGCTATCTCCATCTCTTCTTTTGTGGATTTTGCTGTTACCCTTTTAGGTTTTGGACTAGCGCTACTGGTAGCCGAAGCGCCAGTCGCTGGTAAGTCCGAGCTTGTTCCGTTAAACTCATCCATTTCTGCTTGAGTCACTACAACACCAACCAATAATTCACCCTCTGGTCCAAATAAACCTTCAGTTGTAGCTACTGTACCTTCTGGATACATATCTTTTGTTACACCTGCCAAATTTGACATAATTTATCTCCTAATTATTTAAACATATATCTTGGAGCCAGAAGTTTCTAAACTCACCGTCTCCTTTCATCTTCACTTTAACATGATTAGCTCCTAGTGTATCTATAACACCTTCTTGGCCATCATTTGTTTTCACAGGATCTTTCACATTAAATAACTTACCAGCCACAAACTTCTCACGAAGATTTGAAGCCTTCTTTAACTTTACATCTTGTCTAAAAGATTTCTCTTCTTTTAAACCCATACCTGAACGAACTGCATTCATCAGTCCTTCAGCATCTCTAAATCTTGGTGGTAGGCCTCTTGTAAATGCAACAAGATCATTATCGGCTGCTGCAGCTCTCATCTTTGAGGCTGACATACCTTCCGCACCATCTGCATCTGGATCACGATCACCAGCGCTTAGTATTTTAATATTTACAAAGTCATAGAAACCGTGCCTACCCTTTACACCATTATATTTGTTGACTAATGTTTCGAATTCTTTTAATCGATCTTGACCAACAAACAACTCTACATTCTTAAATCCATCATCATGTGCAATGGTAAGAACATCGAATATTGTTTTTGCTCTCTTATCCATAAGTATATGTCTTGCGTGTTTAGGAAATACCTTACGCATATACTTAATTTTAGTTTTCCAATCGAGAGGATTCTTTTTGTTGTCTTGTGATTGTGTGGCATATACTCTATGTACACCAGATCCTTTAGACATAGATACGTCTAAAAGCTTTTCATGACCAATAGTAGGGGGATTAAACCGACCCCAATTTAAGGTTACAGTTTCAGCTGCAGCCTCCTCAAGATAGTGTTCTTTAAAGCTATGCAGTGACATTACTTAGGGTACTTTACTTTTTGCGCAGTTGCTATAGCCTTTTCAATGTTATCCATTGCATCCATAAAGATTCTATACTCATCATCGTATTTTCCAGAGTTGTCACTCATGCTCGGGCCAACATCTTGATCCATAAATCTTATTTGATCCATAAGCTGCCTTAATTTAAAAGTCTCTTTCTTTAAATCTAAAAATTGTTTAACCATTTGTTGTGGGGTGAAAAAACCTTTCACTCTCTTTGGTCTCTTAGCTTCAGACATATTTCTTAATGCTACTGCAACTGTTATTGGTCCCTTTGTCATCTTATCTCCTATTTAATCTTTTTAACTTTAGCCATGGCAGCTTTTAACTCATCGCCATCTTTAAAGTCAAGGTATACTGCAACGTGATCTTTACGTTTCAACATACGAAATTTACCAGTGCCTTTGACAGCTTTTTGAATCTCTTTTGCAGAATCAACATCTGTTTTAATTATTACTCTTGGACTATCAAGCTCTACAGCTTTGTTACCAAGAACACCTTTCATTTCTGTAGGAAGCTTAGCATTAAATTTACCAACTTTGACTTCACCAGGAGCTGCTTTAACATTCTTTGCAACCCATCCAGCTACTGCTTTTTTCATATCAGCTACTGATGTATTATCTTTAACAGTCATCACAGTCTCTCCATCACCTAATACTAATGCATCATCATCCATGTATGGCTTTCCATTTCTACCCAGCTGCTTCATAAAATCTTTTGCAATATAATTCATCGTTGCACCTTCAGGGTTTGCATTCCACCGATGGTTATCCTTTACTCTAGCCTCAACAAGGGCTCTAATTTCTCTTACCGTCTTCATAGTTTCTCCTTTTTACCGGTTTTAGTTACTTAAATTATTATATGCAGTTTCTATATCTGACTCAAACGAAGCCACCCATTTTAATACCAGCGCATAACCACCACCACCATTTTTCTGAACCCATCTTGAATTGAATGTTTTCAATGCCAAGGTTTTTGGTCCAGGTACTATTATTTTTACATTCCAAGGGGCATTCCTATTAAATTCTGGATCTACATTCATTTTAATAATTGCAACTACTAGTTCTTTACCTAAATCTCCATAAGTAATAACCTCTGTAGCATTTGATTTTTTATGTACAATGTATTTTGATTGTACATCATGCATAACAAATCTCCCTTGGCGAATACCTGATTTTTTAGCATTCTTAGGATATATTCCTTCTAATGGAACTGCACCCAAATCACGCTTAGATATATACGTCTTAGTAACGTTCATCCAATCACGCATATCCACTTTGGCTTTAACTTTACGATCAAACGCTGCAGTCCATTCTGGATTAATGTCAGTACTAGCTTCGATCATTATTTGTTTTAATGATTTCATTTTTGTAACTCTGTGTATGAAATTTTATTTGCTCTCCAATCTTTGAATTGTTTACTATTTTTTTTGTAAACTTTCATTTTTAATTGTTTTTGAATTTTTGCTGGGAAAGACCCGAGATAACGCCAACCTGGATCTCTACTTGGTACATAAGAATCAGTTTTATACTCTTCGCTAGATAAAAAATCCATTATATCTCGTCTTTCACCAGTTATTTTTGCCATAACATCATCGCCGTTACCAAATTTTGTAGTACGAACTGTTATTATTGGTCTTGGATCATAATCCACCGGATGAATTTCTTTGGTAAATTTATAATATTTTTCACCGGCAAATCCTGATTCCGAGGGGATAGCGCGCTTACCCTCAGGGTCATCATTCCCACTATGTTTCCTCCATTCGGTTTGATCTCTTTTAACCCCAAGCTTTCTCCAAGTTTCGATCCACTCTCGATCTTTTGCCTCTGGTGGTCTATCGAATAGTTTTTCAAAATCGTACTCTGGGCCGGAACCATAATCAGGACGTCCATAATGGTTCAATGATAATAAAGCTTCACCATCAATAATTAGAAAGAAGTCGGGAGTTTTTTCAAAATCGGAATTATCACGCACGTGGCTCTCAAAGCTTGTATCTTTTATATCCTTAGCCCAACCATTTTTATTATAAAGGTTCTTTATTTTTTTACCTTGTTCAGCATCATAATGTTCACCTGTAATATCGATACCAAATTGGTTTTTAAGGAATTTATGTTTACGCTTATTCTGATCTTTGTTTTTATCATTATAAGCATCCCATGGAACTTCAACAGTAGTTTTGCCTTTACCAGCAATTACAACATATTCTGCCGCCGTTATTAAAGGCGAATAATGCTTATCATTCCTATAGTCTTGATAGTATTCAGCTCGAGTCTTACGAGCTTCGTTTATTGCCTGAGGTTCAGTATGTTCTTTAACTATTCTTTCTATTAATTTCATTTTATTCTTGCTCCTGTATCTATACCAATTTGTGCCATGGCATAATCGAATTCCCAATCCTTGTTTTTTTTATTTTTAATATAAGCTTTTTTCTGAGCAGGTGTCATACGTTTCATTAAAAGTTTCTCATTACCTGCCTGAGTTTGTTTACGTATCTTATCCCATTCAGCTTTAGTCTTTGCTACTGCTTGATGTGCTTTTGATACTGGTCCACTTTTAATTTTGGGTTGGGAACCTCTTTCAGCTTTATCGATTTTTCTATTATGAGCATCAGTTTTCTTTTGATCTGCTCTAGTATAAGCTTCTCTTAATTCTTTTATTGTAATCATCGTGATTCAGACTCCCATCCTTTTATTATGTCTTTGCTAAAGTTATTATAGGAAAATTCCATCCTATCTACAATTTTAACTGCACCGTTCGTTAAATGATCTATAGCAACATAGCCTTCAGCTCCTGTTACCCTAAAACCGTCTTTAGTCTTTATAAATGTATTTATACTATCCATACTGTCCAGATGCTTTAATAGCATTTTCTTAGCTATTACTAATTCATTCTGCATATCAATCATACTTATAAGGCCATCTTTGTTCTCATCTGAGAAGAATTCTAAGGCTGCCAGTTTTGCTTGTTCCTTCCTATCCTTCCCAGCATTGCTCTTAAGCCTTTCGATTTCGGTGTTATAACGACTTTCGATCCATCCGATAAGCTCTTGTACGTAGGCTTTGGAGTTTGTGACTTCATCTTGTGATCTAACCTTCGTATTGCGAAAGGTATTAATAAATAAGTTAATATCTTTATTTGTAGCCACGTCATTAAGCGTAGTGGCAGCGATTTTTTGAAAGAGCTTTCCTGCATTTGAGATGTGTTTCGTAATTTCATCAGTATCCTTTTTAGTTAATGTGGCTAAACCAGATATGTCTGGAAGGTTGGCGGACTTCTGCCATACCGAACGAACTGTCTTAAATGCTCCAATGGATACACCAAATGATGCATTCATCTTGTCAAAGGTTGAGCCTGAGTAATAAGTATGCCACACTACACCGATCTTCGCTCTCATAATCTCTTGCGCTGCTTCTACAGGTACTGCATATACTATAGTATTAGGGTGGAAAGTTACATACTTCACACCATCAATTGTTGCTTTCTTTAAGTCTTTTTTAGTGAACATGATATCACCTTGGTAGACTCCTTTCTTTATACCAAGCTTACTTAATTCTTGAAATGCTATCGTGAGCTTTGCTGCTAAATCACCTGAGGTATCGGCTTTTACATCTTTAACGCTCTTATATACCTTAGGATTCTTATTGAATATTCCTTTCTTTGCAACAAAGAATTTACCATCGCTCGGGTCAACGCCAGCAAATACTGCTGGTGCACCATCCCATTTAACCGTTACCTGTTTAGTATCATTCGTATGACCAGCTAACATATCTCTTAAATCGCGTAGGGCAAAGATAGCTGACCTTGCACCTTGTACACCACCGTCTATAACCATATCTTCAATGTGAGTCATATGAGTATTCTTTGCTTCTGATATGTGTTGTTTTAGATTCATTAAAATCCTTTAATTTTATCTTCTGGAATAGTTGATGTACCTTCAATATTATAATTGAATGATGCGGAACCACTCTTCTTAAATGCTATCTTATTGTACTTTGATACACCATCATTAGTCATCTCAGCAAATATCCATGCATTACATGTCCAATATTCGTTATGAGGATTTACAAGAACCTTTAAAATAGAAACTTGTTTGTCATCAAGTATGGGATTAGTCTGACTTATTGAGCCAACCGTAATAACTTTAAAGTCGGCTCCATCTGCTTTACCATAAACTTTTACTACTGGCAACTTTGTATCACCCATAGACATACTTTGGTTTAAGTCATTAAGAACATTGATACCATTCTGCTTTACATCTAAAATCATATCATTTATAAGTTGGAATGATATAATATTACTCACTAAGAAATTAATTGAGTCATTAGTAATTGCAAATTTAGGGTTTTTATTTATTCTTATCTGTACATAATCATTCTCAGCAGTAGTAATATTATTGAATTCATTTAGAATTACCTTTTCATATTTATTTCTTATTATTCTGTCTTTAACGATAGCTCTCAACTGATCTGTTTGACTTGCTTTCTCATTAAGTGTACCTTCTTTAAGGAATTTACTTCTCTTTGTAAGTCTCTCTATATCTTTAAATACATCCTTTTCATATTTCTTTCCTAGCTTTGTCATTTTATTAAATAATTTTTTACCGAATTGTAAAATAGATGCTGCAGCCTTTTTGAATTTATCAAATTGGTCTTTACCTAATTTTGCCATTGATTTACCAATGTCTCCAAAGAAACCTTCTATAATCAGATTTTCAATATCCTGATCAGACATATTTTCTTTAAACAAGTCATTAATCTTTGCTAAGTCCCAATTACTTTGGTCAGGTGCATAATTACCTTTTATAAATTTAGTTATCTTACCAAGCTTGGCTCCACCCTCTTCTTTCTTTAAAGATATTTGATACCAATCAACGCCATCACATGATAGTTTACCAGTATCATCATCTGTAACAATTGGTTCTTTACCACTCAATGCTGCATATAACTTATCAGGTGTACCATTAATAAGAACACAATCAGCAGTATTTTTTTTAATATCACCTTCAATACCTTCTTTCTGTTTTAATGCTGTATAGTATTTATCAATGCCTGTCCAAATTACATATGGATTTGTAACATCTATTTTTTTGCGATAATAGTGAGATCCATTCACTAACATAATAACATCTGCTTGAATGTCTTTATCTTGCTCACAGTAATTTATAAACTTATCCCACTTTTTAATATAGTTACGTATCTTAAAATCACCTTGTATAAACTGTCCACCTAATTCTGTTTTAAAATTAGTTTCATCTAAAGGTTTATTCATAAACAAACCAATAGCTTGAAAGAATTCTAAGAAGTGAGTAGAAGTTGCTATACCAAAATCTTCAAGTTCAACAGACTTAACATTTGATACTGAGCCAGTACCTTTAACAATGTTTATAGATGTATACTTATCACCCATAGCTGGATCAAATATAGAAGTATGAAATTTAATTACCTTATTTGTTGGGTTAGTATCGAATATTAAAGGTGTTGCATGCTTGCTCTTCACCTTACCATATAAATCAGCAATTTGTCCTAATTGTTCATCAGAATAATTTATATGTTTAATATCTGCTGGTTTTGTATAAGCAATTGTATAAGCTTCTGTTATAGATTCTACTTCTTCTTTTTTCTTATTATATATTTTCCAAGCAAGGGCAAATGCCATATCGTCATCCATCCCATCTGCTTTAAATTTCTTGACTGTGTCTGCCATTCCTGGAGGAGCTTCTTCGTATCTTGTTTGACGATTAAGTATCTTTGCAAACTCTCTGTGATTTAAACCAAAATGATCAGCAGCAATACTTTGAATCTGGTGTTTACTCAAGCCTCTTGAGATTACATCAGGATCTTTTCTTAAATGCTTCATCATAAGCAAAGCACCTTTATATTTGTCTTGATGTGCAACTCTGTATATCATACGTTTGACCTTCTTTGGAAGAAGATCGACTAAACGCATGCCAGTTGTTTCATTTACTTGTTCTTTAAAATTTAGCATTAATTATTTTTCATCCATTCTTTTGCTGCTTTATTTTTAGGCAATTGTTTAGACCATTTTTTGATTACACTTTCTACTTTACGAATTAAGGCTGGTGTTTTTTCTCTTACAGTATTATCTATCACAAAAAACATTTTGCCAAATGATTTCTTTAATTTGGGTATACTCTTGTCTAATTCTTTGAATTTTTGTGTGACAAGCTCTGGGCCAATAGATCTTCCACCCTCTTCACCACGCTTTCTGTCTGATTCGATTGAATCCTCTAACGGAATACTAACATACACCATGGCTGTTTCATAGCCAAGCTTTTCTAATGTTGCTTTTTGTTTTTGTACTTTAGAAGCATTTGCACCAGTACCATCAATAACAAGACCTAATCTTCCAACCATGGCATAGTTAGTTTTTGCTTGTGTGTGTCTCTTTGCAACTGTACGTATTACACCACGTTCAAATTCTTGTTCAGGGTCAAGTATAACTGCTCCTTTCTCATCAGTTAAACCTGCTTCTTTCATATAACGTGTAAACTCTACATCTGAATTGATTACTTTATAACCAAGTTGTGGACCTAAAGACATCCAATCAGAGACAAAAGATTTGCCTGCGCCAGGAGCACCTGCCATAAATACTGCGTGAAAGATTGAGGGATCATTTCTTCCCTCGAGGAATAGCTTTAAAGACTTCATTAACACCCTTATAAATTGAAGATATAAAGGTATTTATAGATTTATAAATTCTTAATTATTTTATTTAAATTCTTAATTTTACTATATTTTTTGAGCTTTTGGAGTTTAGGCTCTATATTCTTTTGAATATTACCAAGACTAACATAGCCATAGTAATCTAAAATCATGACTACAGCCATGACATCACCTAGTTCTTTTTCAAGTTCAATTATATTTTGATCATCATATGGGCCAAATCTAATTAACTTAGAGTTAGCCTGTACGACTTCAGCACATTCTTCTGAGAGAATGGTTAGTGTTTCTTTTACGTTCATTACTTATTTTTTGCACCTAGTACAAAATCCTGTTTTTCCATAGTATCGGCTAGTATACTCTGTAGTATATTACCTGCCGCTTCATTGAATTGCGGATCACCATGAGGTGTCTCCATTGGGAATTCTACAATTTCATAATCGAAATTTATAGATTTAGTTGTATCATTAAGTTTAACATCCATATATCTATATATGACATCATGGTATTCACCACCTTCTAATCGTATATACCAGTGTTCGGTATCTAGATCATTGCGGTCTACGAATGACCATTTCTCAAATGGTATGAATTTAGGTTTTAACTTCATTGCTTAATAAAATCTACTTCATACGTATTACCATCATAATAGAATGTAATAGTTGAGTGTGAATATTCATTAACTGATGTAGATTTCTTACGTGTTTCTGTCTTACATACCGTGGCCGTAGTTGTACCTGACTCTGCAGCTGCATTATTCGCACCGATTGCACCACCAATAACAGCTCCTGGCAATTTACCACCATCTCCATCTGTTACTACATCACCGACAACTGCACCGAAGATTGCTCCCCAAAATGCTGCATTAGCAATGTCTGCTTGAGACGCTGCTGATACTTGTTGCTTACTACATACTTCAACCGTATATGGTTCTAAGTATATAATCTCACGATAATGATCTTTAATATCAATAGTGTCTGCCATTGCTGACAATGATGCAGCAAGTAATACACCCGCTGTTAAACCTATAATTTTATGTTTCATTTATTTCTCCATTCAAAGGTATATTATAACATAGTTTGTGCGGTTTGTACATACTATCTTTCAATTTTGTATGGAACTGTATTTTCATCAGGTGGATTTCTCCATTCATGTTTATACTTCTTTATTGTAGCCTGTGCAACAGGATCTTTCCGTGTGCCACGTGCAGTCACAGTTTGTACTGCTTCCATATGGCTGTCAGTAGATTCTTTATTAACAAGTCCTGCATAGATACCAACACCTGCAGTTCTCTCCCAACACTCAATGATATCATCTCTGATATATTCTAATGGAGTACCGGTTGGATACTCATGACTCCAGTTATGTGCCATCTTCATAGCATTGGCTCTTATTGTTTGTATTCTACGTTTTTCGTAATATTCCTTACGGCGGAATTCAATCCTATCCATAAACGCTTTAGAATATCCTTGATTAAAAAGTGCTTTAAACATTATTTTTTTACCCTCTTTGAAGTAGGATGTCTTTTTGCTGTATGAGTACTATGACTCATATCCTTGACAAACCTCGGTTGACCCTTTACTCTTTTCTTAGCTCCGGGTATCATTTGTTTTCCCATTAATCTTTCTCCACATTTATTAAATACATTACCTCAGCTTCTTTAAACAAAGCCTGGGCATCCTTTATTGAATCATCCCAATCAGTATTATAATCTTTTGGTCGAACAGCAACAACTTTCTTTATACCAACCTGTATAATACCCTTCGCACATTCATTACAAACAGGCAAACCATATACATATAACGTTGATCCATCTAAAGAAATACCATTAAGACCAGCATTATATATAGCATTCATCTCGGCATGTACAACTAATTTATACTTTTTTTGTTTATCTTTTAATCTGGCAGAATTATCATTAATACCTCTTGGGAAACCATTGAATCCTTGAGATAATATTTGACCATGATCTCCAACAACTACAGCACCAACTTTAGTGCTTGGGTCTTTAGACCAAGTAGATACTTCTTTGGCTAAGTGGAGATATCTATCTCCCCACATCTTGCCATGTATCTTACTCACAGTGCCAATATTTGTTCAACGAGAGCAGTCTTCTTCTCACGTCGATCTAACTCAACACCCTGTTTCCGAGCTTCCTTCTCTAATTGAACTTTAGACATCTTCATTAGATGTTCTTTGTTCAGCATTCTAGAAATATACGGTTTTAGTTTATTCATAATTAAATCCCTCTCCTATTTTATCATATCTTGGTGAAACTTTAGGTGGCTCATCTCTTACATTAAGAGTCTGGGCCGTATCCTCTACATCATACAGTCTCATCTTAGCTCTGTCAATTCCTAATACAAACTTCTTATTACCACCGGTTGGATCATTGTATCTATTCTTTAATTGCTTGACCATTATCTGGTTAAGGTTATCTAACTCCTCAGTAGCTATAAGTGCAAACATTAGATCAGCCGTAGCTGGTAAACCAAATGATTCACTCGTATCTTCTAAACCTACATCAGAGTTACCAAATCCAGAGCGGGTGGTTTGTGTAGCTGTAACAATAGGTAAGTTATACTCTACTGCCAAACCACGCAATTCTTCTGCAATTGCTTTGACCATAATATATGA
>ENA-OREN01004113-OREN01004113.1-marine-metagenome-genome-assembly--contig:-NODE-4113-length-12927-cov-4.422957_pt1 | contig 12927 bp, 31 predicted proteins | sample MGYA00248624_ERZ508555 | MGnify/ENA primary metagenome ERZ508555 (study PRJEB26222, sample SAMN06267773) | marine metagenome | isolation source: Saanich Inlet, British Columbia, Canada | place...
TCTCCGTCTTCAGGCATAGGGGCTTCTATCTCAACCTCTTGTCCCGCTTCAATATCCAGATCAATCAGGTCTGTGACCCGATCAATATTGGTCGGTTTATTCATTTCCTCGACAGCCATGGTTGTCTAGTATACGCCAGTAAACTTGATTCCACGTTCAGCGAGTTTTCCGCCTCTGGACTTACCTTTTCCGGCGCCGGGCTTCGGCCCTTTAGTGGTTTTCATCTCAACTGTCTTTGCATAAGGAACAAATCCTTGCTCTTTAATTTCAAGACCTTTGATTATTTTAGGTGCTTTTGCCATTATTATCTCCAGATTAATGTTTTAATAGTTTATCTTAACATGTTTGTTTTGTCGATTAGTCCGCCCAATCCTTTTTTAGGAATTTCTTTCAGTGTCTTTTCATAGCGGGAATAGTCGGGCTTTCTGACCCAGGTTCCCGTTTTTTCGTCCGGGGAAAACTTTCCTACTCTACGGTACCAGTTCTTAAGTTTTTCAGTGGTGTGGCTTTTAACGTTTTTCTCTAGCCATTTTGAGTAGTCACTTACTTGTTGGTTAAACTTGTCTGAGAAAACACTGCCGCCTTGAACTTTATCTATTTCCTTATAGTGGTTAGTCAGCACTGCCTGCCGCTGTGTTCTCCAGTTGGGCATAAAGGCGGGTGTCATGTGAACTTCAATCCCTAGTTTATCCAGTGTCGGACCTATTTTCTTCAGCATTTTTTGTCCTCCCATGGGGGTGTTCGATCGCAACGAACCAACGTAGAACTGGTTCTCGATGCCTTCTTGCATACTGACGTTCAGTACAGCATCGGCCATGCCATCCTTGCCACCAATCACAATATCCATTCCTAAGTCTGGGTTTTGTTTAAATCCTTGTAGGTCTTTCATGTCTCCTTTTGCGTGTGCCCTGTTGTAAAAATACACTTGTCCTTCTTGCAAAATCTCCGGGTTGGGCGCGACGTCTGGTTTATGAGAAGTCCATCCTTTAAGCGGGATCATGTCGGCATCCATGAGTTCGTCGGTGACTTTGTTCATGTTGTAGAGAACCCCTTCCACTTCATCGAGTCCACCATAAAGCGTTTTTCTGGCGTCTTTAATGTAGTCGTCAGTAACGTTTTGTAGGTCAATTAGCTCGTCTTTACCCAACACTTCCCAAGGCGTTCCCACGTCTTTCATTTGACGTTGGGCCAGATTCTTGGTTGCTTGCGCTTCTTCGAGAACTTCGCTGAGTGTTTTACGCTCCGCTCCTGTGGCTAGGGTAGCGCCTTTTGGCATTTTCCCTGCCTTCATTAATTTTTCTATCTGCCTTTCAATGAAAGGTATTCCAATCTTTGAGCCCAATATCCCTACTGGTTTCAACGCTGCTGCGGGGTTTATCAGGCCGCCCAACACTTCTCCAAGGCCTTCCAGTCCGCCGCCTTCTCGTTCCAGTCCCATCTTCTCAGCAAAATATTCACTGCCCCCAACCGGGTCTTCTGGGAACCACGGTAGGTCTTCTGTCATTTGTCGAGTGCGTGGGTTGATTTTAAGCAGGGCGTTTTTTAGGTCGGCGGGAAGACCAGCCAACAGTGGGATGTTTCGCGCCACTCCTTTGCCAAACTGCCTGTATTCTTCTCTTCCGGGCGTGATGGATTCGTCTATGCCTCTTTGTCGGAGAAAGGCACCCAATAGTTCTTTATCTGTTTTTTCTTGCTCTGTTGCCATTAATAATATTCTTTTCTGGGAGGCTTATAATCATTGTCCATTAACTCATCTGAGTCTAAAGCAATAAAGCCGCCTTGTCGATAACGCATCAAGGCTTGTGTGGTGGAGTCCACCAAATCATCGTGGTCGCCAAAAGGAAAAGCGGCACATTCCTCGATCAGTTCGTGCGCCCAACGCTTATCAGGAGCCCAAACCATTCCCGCTTCTAGCAACGGCGACACGGTATTGACCCGCGCTACTTTGTCTTGTCCTTTGTTCGGCGAATAGTTGATAACGGGGATGCCTGTTTGTCGCAGTTCATGGGTCAGGGGCAGTCCGGATGCTTTGGCTTCAATGATCACTGTATCGGGGTCCCAATAGTCGTATTGTTCAAAAGCCATACGCTTGAGTTCAGGAAAGTCCCAACGTCCTTTACGCATGTCTAAAAGCATTAAATTAGGTTCCAACCCCTCTTCCGGGTAAAAAACACACCAAGTAGTGATCGCTGAGAAGTCGGCAGTTTCCTTCTTGGAGAACGCTGTATCGTAGCTTTGTATCACGAACTGCATGTTCGGCACCCGATCTTCTTCCCAAATCTTCCACCACTCGCGTTTTAGTATCGCACCCTCATCTGAGGTCGGGTTTTGCATCCACTGGGCTTCCCATTTGCTGACGGGAATGGACGCTTTAACGCCTTCCAGTTCTGGCAGTGTCCAATACTCAGGCCACAGAGCGTTTCCACTGGGCATAATGGCTGGAAATTCAACCACTTCCCACTGATCGGCATGATCTTCTACTTGTTTTGACAGCAGCCTACCTGTTAAGTCCTTGGTCCCCCAACGAGTCATCACAATAATAATGGCACCGCCCGGTTGCAGTCTTTGTCGTGGACCGGATGAATAATATTCCCAGGCATTATCCAGCGCTGTGGGCGATAGAGCGTCTTGCTCCGAGTGAATGTCATCAAGCACCAAAATATCAGCACCCCGACCGGTGACCGCGCCGCCAATACCCGAATAGAACGCTTCGCCACCACCATTGGTTTCCCACCGTCCGGCTGATTTTGAGTCCGCTTTCAGTGCCACGCCTGGAAAAACATGTTGGTATTCGGGAGAATCAATAATGTCTCTGACTCGCCGTCCAAAACGAAAGGCCAGTTCAGCGGTATGGGTGATCTGCATGATCTTGAGGTTCGGATTGCGGCCCAAGGCCCAGGACGGAAAATACGTGGAGGCAAACTCACTCTTGGTGTGCCGTGGTGGCATGTTAATGATCAGTCTTTTCAGATCGCCCTTGGCCACTCGCTCCAGTTTCTCTGCGAAAATCTTATGGTGCTCGCCTTCAATGAAGTCGGGCCACATGTATTTGATGTACTTTAAAAAGGTTTCCTGCCCTTCTCGCTGTAGCGCCTTAGAATTTAAGGCTTCTTTAAGCGAAATAAGCTCTTTCGCCGCGTCTGGGTAAAGCTCGGCTAGTTTTTCTGTGTTTATGTTAGTCATTCGCAGACTTTACAACTGTCTCCATCATCAACCAATTCTCCTCCGCTCAAGGATTCTTCGACCTTTTCTCGCAGTGCTTGGTCTCTATACCCTCTGTTATACCAATAATAACCCAACTGTTCTATGTTTTTTTGTGATGCGGTAGCACCGTTTTCTGTGTTGTTTTTTTCCATATTCTTTAGTATACATAATTTTTCCGGGGACAAGGGACTCCCAGAAAAAAATATAAAATTTTTTGAGCAAAGGCCCTCAGAAAAAAAATATAAAATTTTTGAGCAGGGACCCCTATTAAAAAAATGCGAAATTTTTTCACTAGAGAATTTATGTCTCGATCTTTCCCCTTTATACACTTATGAGCGAGCGCCGTGAGCGACAGGAAAATGGCACGAAAACATAAAAACCCGGATGAATGTTGCTCAATAGGGTCTCCATAAGAAAAGCCCTCACACCTGGATAGATGTGAGGGCTTAGGGCTAGTCAGTTAGTCTAACAAAACCATGTAAGCCTTTGGTTCATGTTCCTTGAACCAATCCAATCCTTTACAAACTAGATCATATTGCTCAAACAATTCTGCCCCTTTGATTGTGTCATAGACTGCTATCGCATCGGGCTCAAGTAGGACTGTTTCACCTGAATAGGGATTAGCTACTTCCTTTGGTTCTTTATCTATTACTTTACAACCAAAGGGTAGTTTCCTTGTTGGGTCTAGGTTTAATTCTAATTGGTTCATTTTAATTCTCCTGTATTTATTAAATGAATCACCAATATACCATAGATCCCATATATATTCAAGCGCTTGTCCCTTGTAATTTACAGGAGAACGCGGGACAAGCGCCCCCTATACCCTCGCGAGTATAGGGATTAGATAGAAGATTGTGAAGATAACAAGCCCGATAATCAGGCGCGTCATACAAACAATATAACAATCGAGACAAGCATACAAAGCACAGCAAGAAGGGCGGTCAATAGGACCATCATTATTACATCGGTCTCTCTGTATAGAGTGTAAGCAACATAAGGTAGGCCTATCGCGCCGCCAGTGGCCAGGACCAAGATATAAGTATTAACTATGTTCATCAACACCACTCCTCGCCTGTGATACACATTCGCATCAAGCCTTTATTCCACCTGAATTTATCAGAACGAAACTCCTCCTGGCACTCACCAAAGTTATTAGATAAGTCATATAGGTCAACGCATTCTTGGTATTCTTTTGTTTGCACAAATAAATATTTGCCAATCTTTTTGCATTTTATGATATCTGATGCGTCAACCATATGACCTCTATTACCTAGCCATTGCGCTGTATCTTCTTTATTCATTTTCATTCTCCTGTATTTATTAAATGAAGGCCCATTATATACCAACAATCCCATAACTGTCAATCACTCTCTCTCCTCTGCCTGTCATGCAAGGGTAGCAAGTGTCATGCAAGGGCGGCGAGCGGATCGGGGCGAAAGGGCGAAAAAAACCCCCGACCTACAGCTGTAGGTCGGGGATCGGGTTAGTTCTCAGCTGAGACGAGCTGGAAGAACTTTCGTCGTGTGACATGTTTCACAAGACCGACCGTCAACAACGGGGTGAGCATCGTGTCCTTGTGTCCAATAGACCTGTCCTTCAGGAGTGAGCTCTGGGGCTATGTCTCCCCCACATATATCGCATTCAACTCTATCGATGTAATGACGGATCGCATTGTGTAGTGCTTGCCAGTCTCTATCTGTGAAGAGCTTTGGATCCAACTCACTTATAGAAATGACCATGTCCCCATCTGAGGTCTCTAGTCTTATTCTATAGTTAAGGTCTATTATTTTTGTTGTCATTTTAATTCTCCTGTTTTGATTAAATGAGTACCCATTATAGCATGGGACATGTCCCATGTGTCGATTATTTCTGCAGCTGCAGCTGCAACGGATCGTACTGGTTTTCCCTGTCATGCAAGGGCGACAAGTATCATGCAAGGGCGGCGAGCGAAAGGGCCAAAATCAGACGAAAAAAAACCGCGCACCCCGTGAAGGATGCGCGGTGGCCTCTGGTTATTAATTGATCCGGTCGTAGCCTCTTATCTTTGATAGAGGGCCATCATCAATAGATATAAGCATAAAAGGTTTGCCTTCTTTTTCAAGTGCATCGAATAATACACCGGCGTCACAATCCTCCTCAAGATAATACTTCTGTTCATCCTGGTAAGAATAAGAACTGATATTAGCTATGTCTGCTATCTGATTAAAAAATGATTTTTTAATCTCAACCCAGCCATGAGCGCCATCGGAATGATGGAGTAGTTTGATTTGGTTCATTTCGTTCTCCTGTTATTGATTGAACCCCTATTATACCATGTGTCCCATAAGTGTCAAATCCTTGATTTTTGGGCCTTTTTTGCTGTATGTAATGCAAGGGTAGCAAGTGTCATGCAAGGGCGACAGGCGGGCGTCATGTCAGGGCGACAGGCAAAAAAATCCCCTGACCTACAACAAGTAGGTCAGGGGAAAGGGTGAAGAGGCTTATTCGCTTAAGCCTTGATCAATCAACATAGACTGCTCTTCTACCATTTCAAGGTATCGCTCTACTTGTTGTAGTACGCTTTCCCTTGAGCCTTTAAGGCCTAGTTCATCTTTTACTATTGCATAAGCTGAACGCCCCCCTCTTTTAAGGCCTAGCACTTCCAGTTTAAGGGCTGTGCGTAGTGTGAGCAGTCTTGCTCTGTTGATGTTTTCTTCTGTTATTAACATATTTGTTCTCCTGTTTAATTAATATGTGAGTTAAATATAGCATATTTCCCATACTTTTGCAAGTTCTTTGGCCTGTAAGTTATTGATATACAAGGGTTTATCTATCATACAGGTGTCATGCCAGGGCCACAAGTATCATGCAAGGGCGACAAGTATCATGCAAGGGCGGCGAGCGGACAGCGGAACACGGACAAAAAAAATCGCCCCCCTATTACAGAGAGGCGACCACAGGAAAAGTTAATTATCTAGTTTCTAGCCACTCATTAACCACCTCTTCCCCTACAATGTAAGCGTACATATTGACCACTCGCTCAGCGTCTGAAAAGTCCGTGTTGACTTCCCCAAAATGCATGTCTTCATACTCTCGTATGGTTTCAATAATATTGAACACTTCATCACCAAGCCATTTTTTTGCTTGATAAGTGCCAATGATGTAATAATCATTATTAAATGCGTGGTGGTGGATATCGTCAATATTTTCTTCTATCCATTCTTTAGTTTGTTCTTCTAGGAAGTCGTCAAAGTGTTCTTCGATTTCGTCTTTTTTGTAGTGTTCTTGGTTCATTTTACCCCCCTAAGAATATCAGTTGTACAGAGGTTGAAATAAAACCAGAAGTAAGCCATGCGGAGGGGATCGTTTAACGCGCCCTCTTTTTCCAGTTTTGCTATCTCAACACGGACACCAGTACCCAGTCTTGACAGGTCAATTTTTTGTTGTTTTGTTAATTGTTTTTTTGTTTTAGACATAAAAATGCCCTCCTTTGTTTTAGGTTATTTAATAATATATTCACCCTCTTAATATACCATATTATGGGACACATAACAGCTTTATTTTTAGCCAAGATCAGGGCAGAGGTTTATCATGCAAGGGCGACAGGCACGGAACGCGAGCGGTCAGCGGAGCGCGGGCGAAAAAAAACCCCCGACATTTCTGTGGGGGGTTCTCGGTGGTTGGGGTTGTAGTGTGTTTTCATTGCCCCAATTAATCGCGCCCTAACTAGACACACATAGCACGCTAAGCCTTACTTAAGGTACTTGTCCTTAATTGTTTTTAGCACCGCCTCTAAGTCGTGGTCATGCTTGACCATTTCTATAATTAGGTCTTCCTCAAGCCTGTCAGCTAATCCGTAATTGTACCTATGGGCGGGGCTTTCTAGGTTCAGTTCAATGCATGGCTTATGATCGCTGTTCCAAGACCACTCCATTTTAAGTTTATCATTGGCATCATTGAACGCTCTAACAAGATCTTCTTTCTCTTTACGAAGGTCGCTTGTCTTCTTCTCGGCTTGTTTTATTTTTTTCTGTATTGCTTGTGCGTCATTCATTGCTGTGCGCGTATCGGTTTCGCTCATAGCTTTCTTTTCTACTGCTGTCTTTATCTCCTGAGCGGTGACGGATGCGATTGTTTTTATTTCTTTATTTGTAAGTCTTTTAGACACTTCGTTCTCCTGTTATTGATTGAACCCCTATCTTATACTAAGACTCCCATAAATACAACCCTTTCTTTTCGCTAATTCTCTCTCCTTAACCTATCATGCAAGGGCAACAGGCAGAGGTGACAGGCACGGAACGCGAGCAGTATCACGCAAGGGTAGCGAGCAACGCATCACGGACACCAGACCAATCAATAGGCGACAAGGAGTGGTATATGGGTAGGACAGCAAGCCCTTGTTCGCTGATCTGACGCACTTGTGACGCGGTATAGAGGTAGACCTCAGATTTTCGGGGTGCTTTGTCAAAGGCCCTCTTGACCAAGATAAAACAAGGCGCGTTTTGGTGTTCGACATGAAAAGCTATCTGGTGAGGAGACAATAAAACCTTATTACCTTTTGCTACCTTCAATTCGATTGTGAGGATGTCTCCTGTCTCCGTAAAGCCCATTAAATCGGGTACGCCTTTAGTAGCCCAAGATTCTAACCTAACCCATTTAAAACCAACAAGGTTCTTCTTAACTGTTTTCCAAAAGTTAGTTTCTGGGCTTGGCAAGGTAATCTCCTTTATGTTATATATATTTGCTTTGTATATACATTTTTGATACACTCTTAAGTCTAGGTTTTTATTTTATCAAAAAATACAGGAGAACAGTATGAAACTAGAAGTATATTACAAAAGTGTTTATGGGAATGATCTTTGCTATCCCCAATGCTTGACAGCAAAGAAGTTTGCAAAACTAACCAGTAGGGAAACATTTAGTCGGCCTTCCCTAGACCTTATCAAAAGTCTCGGCTACAAAATAGATGTTGTTGCCTACAACCCTAATTCAAAAACGGAGTATTGATATGAGTGAGCCTAAACTAAAAATAGATGCAAGTGAGTTTATAGAACACACTTGCCAATTTGCTGATGATATTATGCAAAGGCAGTTGGGGGAAAAGTATTCCGAGAGCATTTACAAAGATGAACACAACTGTATTAACTACACCGAAGAAGGACAAGACATATTTAATGAGTTGCTTGACGAAGTGGAGTGGTTTTTAGGTTTGTTTGGAGTTGTAAATGGCTCGGCTTATGAGGGGGAAGAAGAATGACAATCACGCAACTAGAAAAAGAAATACTAAACGCTCTTGATATAGAAATCACAGAACACATGGAAAGGTTTTCGGAACAACAACCGCTAACTGAACTAAGGAATTTTATTGTTAAATTATTTGAGGAGATGAGAGATGAGTGAACCAGAGCAAGAAGTAAGAGACTATTGGTTTAAAGGTGGTGAAGTTAAAATTGGCGAACAATGTGATGCTTGTGGAGAGAAAATAGATCAAGAATATACATGGCATGATTTTTTTGGCATGAGCTACACTTGTGCTACTTGCTATTGGTCTATCCTAGAAAAAGAAGTTGCTATAGCTATGAAAAAGTTTCCAGAACTACCAAACAACAAAAAAACGCGGGAGTATGTTTTCGATACTGCATTAAACGGACTTTGGGATGGTTGTGATGAAGAAGGAATTGAAGAAGTTGTTTTTGAGTATGTAGATGAGTTGACCAGTCCAAGTGGTGAAAGTGTGCCTAGTTGTTGGGTGTCCGAATGAGTGAAATAACCGACAGCCTAAAACAAATCCTAAAGGTGCAAAGCCTTCAGTTTGAGCAAGCCAGAATACAGGCAACCAAACAAGCTGACGATCTAGGACTAACACAACACGCGCCAAGAATGTATTTCATTCAACAGAGAATGGACGAACTTCTGGGAGTATTTTCAAGAAATAATTGGGGGAAGAACAATGGACAGTAGAGAAGAAAAAGAAAGTGAATTAAAAATTGTGCCTTGCGAAAATGGTGTAGGAGAGTGGGAGATAGTTCCACTCTTTGAAACTTTTGATACAAGGTCAGAGGCAGAAACTAGGTTAAAAGAATTAAAGGGGAAGAATGATGAGTAGAGCTAAACTGAACTATAAAAACAGTAGTGCTACCGATTTAATATATGGGCTGATGCTGATATGGAAACAGAAACTTGATGCTTGTTTAGATGAAGATGAGATAAAAGATTTTATGGACGAAGAATATATTAAAGATTTACTGTTTGATCTAAGCAGTTTATGTGATGAGTATGCGGTTGATTTTAATCAACTGTTAAAAGAACATCAAAGGTTTCACGAAGGAGGTGTTTGAGAATGAGTAATACAAAAGAAGCTGATTTTAAACCGATACATTTTTTCAACCATGACAGTAACGAGAGTTTTCAAATAGTTTCAAGAAAAGGCTTAATGAACTGGATAAATGATTTTACACAAAGCCATAATGCTTTTGATACTTATGAGCAATTAAAAGAATATTGTCTTGATGCAGGGGAAGAATGATGAGTGATATAGGAAACAGATGCGTTCATTGTGGGGAGGACACTTCTTTTGGAAGTGGACGATTCGTGAACAGAATAGGTGCTGACGCAGATTACGAATCAACAGACAGCGAAGGCAGAATAATATTTGCTGAAGGTGAGTATCGAGACGGGTACGCTTGTCCGCCTTGCATGGCAATGCCTTGTGACAGGTGTGATGATCTTATCGCTCTTGATGAAGATTTAACACCGAGTTGTGTTTTTGAGTGGGAAAAAGGCGGGAACGGAGAGTTTTCAGATGGTGCTTTCAGAGTGCATGAAGGGTGTCTCACCAAACAAGAAAGGGTTGTTTACAAACGAAACAGAAAATTGGGGGTGGTGTGATGAGTAGTGGAGAATCAAGTGTTTGGGAAGATTTAGAGGATTTAGAATCAAGTGTTTGGGAAGACTTAGAGGATTTAGTTTACGAAAACTGTAATAAAAATACTCTTAACTTTGACGAATATGAAACAAAACATGGTGTGGACTTACTAAGAGAAAACCTAGACATAAAAGGCATATTGAAATGTATAACTTTATTAAATAAGGAGAACCTTGATGATACTGAATAGAAAAAACCTAGAAATAATTTTTAACTACATAGAGTCTCAATTAGCAGAGGAAGATATAGGAGAGTTTGATGAAGAAACTCCCATATTATCAGCAGTTGAGAGAACCATTGATATGTTTGAAGATGATAAACAAGCCTATCAAGATGTTTTAGGGGGTGAATGATGACAATACATGAGCGAAAACAAGCAGTTAGTGGACAAATGGAGTTATTTGAGCGATCATTTACAACGGAGGAACAAGAAATGACAAAAGTATGGCGAAAGAACGAGTGGGAAAAATCATTCAAAACAAAGGGCGGAAAGATAATAGACTTCCGTCCACCTAATGTCTTGAAAAACCATAGGTTCAAGCTGTTTGTAAGAATGTTATATGATTCAAACTGTAAGGAAAGGCGCGAACACGGGCAAAAAGAGTACAAAAATCTTTTCAGTTATTTTAGAAAAAACTATGGTTTCGTATACGAAAAGTACGCAGAGCAGGAGCGGTTAAATGAAAAGACTTAGAAGAAAAGCCTGGTTGGATGTAAAACAGGCAACAACATTAATAACAGCCATCAATGAAAACCAAATGCACGACCTTCTTCCTTTTCTAAGGGTGATGGAAGCGGTAGAGAAAACAAGTTTTGGTTCTTATAGGCTTTGTATAGATTGCCCATCAGACAGTCAGCCAAGAATCGCCAACAAGTTAGAGGACTCTCTTGGTGTTTCTTTCACTTGGTATGAGTACGACATTGAAGAACCACAAAACATGAAGGCCTTGCAGGATAAGTGAACCACCTAAACGATTTCTTTAACCCAATAGAACTAACTGATGTTGAACTATTGCGGGTTTTTGAAAGTTTAAAAAATAAAAACCATTCATCTATGCGCTTGGTTTATTCGGTTTCTAATGAACTACTTAACAGAGGTTGGCAAAAGACTGATACAGAGGAGTGGTCTTGGAAAAGATAGTTTATATTGTTTCCTCAAAAACAGCTTCTTCGGCTTCTATCAAAGGTTTATAGTCAGCAAGCAGGCCATCTATTTTTTCCCTAAGTTGTTTTTCTGACAGGGCCTCAAGCGTCCCAGTTCTGATTTCTTTTCGTTCTACATATATTCCGGCCGCACGCCCACGTTGCACTTCAGCGGAGACAGCAGCGGTGAGGTTGTTTTTCTCTAATGCAAGGTCTCTTATTTCTGCAAGTTTCCTTATATGTCTGCCAAAAGTCACATCATATTTAGACTGAACCTCTTTTTCGAGTTCTTGTATGTACCTGACAACAAGTGGGTATTTTCTTGGGTTAGTAAGTTCAGCCGCTTTTACTCCCGCACTTCCTTTTGCATAGCCCGCTGAAACGGCACACTCGGATTTTGTTTTTGTTCCATCATTGTAAACGAGTTCCCTGGCAAACCTCTTTTGATTATCGGTAAGCCATTTTTTCCCTGATGGGTTGTTAGATACACCTTTTGTCATAGTTGTAAAAGTACACTAAAAACACCAAAAACACACTAAAAATTAACTTACCTTTATTTACCCTTTTGTAAGTGCTTGTTTTATATATACTTTTAAAGACCAAAACATTAGACGGACTGTTTTGACTTACCTTTTTTACCTTGCTTTTAGCGTGAAACACCCTGTTTGTTGTCTCGAAACAACGCTTTTCCTTAGATTGTTAGATGAACATTAGACGGACCATATAACATTGAAAACCCTATAGGGCTTATTTCACAGAAGAATTAGACCACATTAGACGGAATCTGTTGACTTCTCGTTATAGTTTTTTTCTCTGAAAAAGCTAGGAATCCATCTAAGATATAATGTTTGGATAAAAAAGGGGTGTATAGGGTTTTACATATTAGCTTAGACACACATTAGACGGACTCTTTTTCATCTAATGTTTTAGCAATCAATTTATCCAAGTAAAACCGGGCCTTTTTCAAATCCTCCACTGGTTTTCCCTTGAACCTGTACCGCAAAAGATACTTAAAAATGTTCCCGACCAGGTAACCAACAAACCCTTGGTCCCCGATTCCCGCTTCAATAATATCAATCGCTTGCATCTTACCTTTCTTATAATGCGGTGGCTCGTTGACCATATCTTCTTTATCAACCACTAAGTATTCTCTCGAAAAAAGAGCGGCGTTTGCTCACCCATATACGAACCGACCACATTAAACTCCATGTGCTCAACTGCTTCTTCGTAATTCATGTCTCGTCTCAGAACCTCAACACACTTCTCATAACTGTAAACCGCTCGAGGTGGCCCCCATTCAAACACCACGCCCATGAAGGCCTCTTCAAAGCCGTCCGCCACCAGTACAGAGTCTTCCGATTCCTTTAGGTACTCCGACCACTCCTTCAAGCGTTGCTCGTTTGGGTGCATCATTTTCCTTGCACCAAACTAGCGCCAATCAAAAACAACAACAGTGCCACCGAAAGAAGGGCGAAAGAAGCCTCAACAAGGGCTTTGTATAGCCTTTTAATCATTGAAAACTCTCCTCGAACCGTTCCTCTGCAAGCCTTACTTTAATATCGTCTCGGTCGTCATCGGCATGAAGATTGTGTTCGATCGAAAGCTGGGTTATCTCCTTATCCAACAAACCCTTCTTATACTCGCGATCAATGTCTTCATAAATCAGTTCCAAAACA
>ENA-OREN01004114-OREN01004114.1-marine-metagenome-genome-assembly--contig:-NODE-4114-length-12927-cov-2.729961_pt1 | contig 12927 bp, 9 predicted proteins | sample MGYA00248624_ERZ508555 | MGnify/ENA primary metagenome ERZ508555 (study PRJEB26222, sample SAMN06267773) | marine metagenome | isolation source: Saanich Inlet, British Columbia, Canada | place...
GTCGCCGCTGAACTGCCCAAGTGGCAATCAGGCAGCGCCACCGACCCGGACGAGATGGTCGTCGTTTCGCATAACTGGGACGAACTTCGGCGACTCATGTGGGACTACGTCGGCGTCGTCCGCACCGACAAGCGACTGAAACGCGCGCTGGCCCGCGTCCGGAATCTGCAGGAGGAAATCCAGGCGTATTACTGGGACTTCACCGTGACGAGTGACCTGCTCGAATTGCGAAACCTCGCCACCGTGGCCGAATTGATCGTGCGCTCGGCACTCGAGCGACAGGAGAGCCGAGGCCTCCATTACACGCTCGATTACCCCGAACCGGTGGATTCCCTCGCCCAACAGGACACCCTCCTGCGCTGCGAATAGCGCTTGGCCAAGCGGGAAAAGTCGGCCCGGCCAAGTTTTGGCTTAAATCCCCATCGCAGTTGCGCTACATTGCCCGCCCCTCCGGGAACAAACCACCGGCAACCATTCAACGATGGACTCTTCGAACATGGACTTGGTGCGAATCTGCGCCGTCGCCTTCGCCGCTGTGCTGGCGATTTTGTCGCTACTTGCCGGCACTATTGCTGGCATCTGCCGCGCGTTCCCAGTGAATGCCGCCGACCTGCCGGATCCCGGCGCCGAGGAGGCAATCCGCCAAGCGGCGGCCAAGGCGTTTCCTGATTGCCGAGTCACCGAAATCCGCGAAATCAAACCTTGAGCGCTTGGGCAAGCGTACTTAATTTTCAATGATATTCTCTGAGTCAAAAAAAGAAATCCGGGTGATGTTCACCCCGTTCCGCGACGGGCTCCAAAGCGTATTCGGCGGCAAAACACGCCTCGGCGACATCCTGCCCGCGATCGAGGCCTCCGCAGCAGCCGGCATCCGTCACTTTGAGTTTGGCGGCGGGGCGCGGTTTCAAGCGCCGTTTTTTTACGTCGGCGAAGATCCGTTCCAGTGCATGGCTACCATCCGCAAAACGGTCGGGCCGGATACCGATCTGCAGATTCTCACCCGCTCAGTCTCCGGCGTCACGCTGACCACGCAGCGCACCTCCGCCCTCGCGCTGCAGGCCAAGCTAATGAAGAAGCACGGCACGACGATCGACCGCAATTTCGACTTCATGAACGACGTCGGCAACTTGGTCAAGACCGGCCAACCGATCGTCGATGCCGGGATGCACCACCAGGTTTGCGTCGCGATGATGGGGCTGCCTTTCCAGTCCGACAAGGCTCACACGCCGGAATTTTACATCAACATCGTCCTCGAACTACTCAAGCGCGGCATCCGCTTCGACTCGGTCTGCCTCAAGGACGCCTCCGGCACGACCGACCCGCGCACCTGTTACGAGACGGCCAAGGGCATAAAGGCGATTTTGCCGCCTGAGATTCCGCTCATCCAGCACACGCACGACACCGCCTCCACTGCTGTAGCCTGTTACATGGCCGGTATCGCCGGTGGTGTCGATGGTATCGACTTAGCCGTGCGGCCGCTGGCTTCCGGCACGTCGCAGCCGGACGTCCGCTCGATGGCCCACGCGCTCAAGGGCACCGGCTACAGCCTCGACATCGACCACACGAAGATGGACGAAATCGAGTCACTGCTGAACGAGGGCTTGAGCGAGTACGAGTTTAACCCGGTCACCACCTCAGCTGACGCCCGCGTGGTCGGCTTCCCGATGCCGGGCGGCGCGATCGGCCCAAACGTCCACATGATGCAGTCGGCCGGCATCCTCGACAAATACAGTGCCGTACTTGCCGAGTTCCCCGAGGTCGTGCGCGCCGGCGGCGCCTGGACGAGCGTCACTCCCGGCAGCCAGCAGTATTGGCTGCAGGCGTTCAACAACGTGCTGCACGGCCGCTGGGAGAAGATTGACGCCGGTTTTGGCAAGTCGGTTCTCGGCTATTTTGGCAACCCGCCGCTGTCCCCCGACCCGGAGGTCGTAAAAATCGCTGCCGACCAACTCAAGTTGCCGCCGTTCGACGGCGACCCGCTCGAAGCCGCTCCCGACACACTCGCCGAAGCCGAGGCTGCACTGAAGGAACGTGGCATCGAGGTCACGGACGAAAATAAATTCCTCGTCGCCGCTGCGATTGTCCCTGGCAAAAACATGGAATTGAACGAGGGTATTCGACTGCTCGAGGGCCGCTCCAAGATCACCCTGCCGCTGAAGAAAGAGCCGATCGCCGAAGCCGCAACGCTGACTGCGCCCACCAAGACAAAAGTCACCGTGAACCAAGGCGGCAACACGCGCACATACGAGGTCATCATCGAACCGCCGGCATCAGCCGCCGCTCCTCCGCTTGCCCAAACACAGCCAAGCGGTGGCCAAGCGACCGATGTGTTCTCGCCGTTCGATGGCAATGTCGAGTTGGTCGAGATCAATGTCAAAGTCGGCGACACCGTCTCTCAAGGCCAAGTCGTTGCCGCCGTCGAGGCGATGAAAGCAAAACACGACGTGAAGGCCCCGTGCGCTGGTCGCGTCTCGGCAGTTCACGCAGCCATCGGCAATGAGGTTTCCGCCGGCAAACCAATCCTGAGCATCGTGGCCTGACATGGAGATCCTCCAAGAACTGTTCAAGAGTTCCGGCTTCGGCGGTGAAGCCAGCCTCGTCTGGCAGAACCTCGTTATGTTCGTCATCGGAGGCGTGCTCATCACGCTTGCCGTCAAAAAAAACTACGAGCCTTTGCTACTGGTTCCTATCGGTTTCGGTGCCATTTTAGCAAACATCCCCGGAGCCGAAATGGTCGCCAACGACAAGGACTTAATCCCTGACCCGGGGGATCCAAATGACAAATGGCCGCTATTTGCGTTCATTTACAATTACGCGGTCAGCAAAGCGGAACTACTCCCGCCGATTATTTTCATGGGCGTCGGAGCCTTGACCGACTTCCGCCCGCTGCTTGGCCGACCAATCACTTTCTTGCTTGGGGCTGCCGCTCAGATCGGCATTTTCATCGCCGCGCTAGGGGCGTTTTACATTTTTGGTTTCTCTATGGAACAGGCGGCCTCCATCGGCATCATCGGCGGCGCGGACGGCCCGACCACAATTTACCTCACCGCCAAACTCGCACCTGACCTGCTCGGGGCAGTGGCCGTCGCCGCATATAGTTACATGGCGCTCGTGCCGGTGATTCAGCCGCCGATTATCAAACTGCTCACCACGCAAAAGGAACGCGAGATCGAGATGCCACAGACGCGAGCTGTCTCGAAAACCGCCGTTGTAGTTTTCCCGATTGCCACTTGCGTTCTCACCGTGCTTTTCATCCCAGCGAGCGGCCCACTCATCGGCATGCTTATGTTCGGCAACTTGATTCGCGAGTCCGGCGTCACCCAGCGCTTAAGCAGCACAGCGAGCGGCCCTCTAATCAACATCGTCACGATCTTCCTCGGCTTAATCGTCGGCGCTACAATGGAAGGTGAGAAATTTTTAAAAGGCGATACACTCGCAATCCTCGCGTTGGGAATGGTTGCGTTTTGTTTCAGTACCGCCGGCGGCGTAGTCTTCGCTAAGGTGCTGAACCTGTTCCTCGGCAAAGGTAAAAAAATCAACCCATGCATCGGCGCGGCCGGCGTCTCCGCGGTACCGATGGCCTCTCGGGTCGTACAAAACTTCGTCTCGAAGCATACCGACGGACGAGTCAACCCGCTCATGGCCGCCATGGGGCCAAACGTCGCTGGCGTGATCGGCTCCGCCGTTTCAGCCGGAGTGTTCCTGTCGCTAATCAAAGTCCTGCAATGAGCCACGGGCAAATTCACGCTTGGAACATCCTCGACCGGAAGCCGGTTCTGGCCAAGTGGGAGGAAGGCCTCTTCACCGAAATCACCCCCACCGACGAGCCTCCCGCCAAGGCCAAGTGGATCGGCCCGCCGCTGCTCGATCTTCAAGTCAACGGCTTCGCTGGGATCGACTTTCAGCAGGACGATCTCTCCGAAGCCGATCTGCTCCATGCCGTCGGGCAGCTTGGCCAAGCGTGCTGCGGACAGATTCTTTTCACCCTTGTCACCGACGACTGGGAGGCGATGACCCAGCGCTTGGCCAGGGCCAGACAACTCCGCGACGCCCACCCGGCGCTTGGCCGGGCAATCGCCGGCTGGCACATTGAGGGGCCGTTCCTCTCCGCCGAGACAGGCTACTGCGGCGCGCATCCCCCCGACAAAATGCTCAGGCCCACGCCGGAGCGCGTCGCCGAGTTGCGCGAACTCACTGGCGACGACCCCCTGCTCCTCACGATGGCTCCCGAGGTCAACGGCGGACTGAAGGGCTTTGCCACGGCGCGCGAACTGGGCATTCGCGTCTCTATCGGCCACACCAATGCCCCGGGGCACATTCTTGGACGGGTAACTGCCGCCGGCCCGGCCGGCTTCACGCATCTAGGCAACGGCTGCCCCGCCACACTCGACCGCGCCGACAACATCCTGTGGCATGCGCTCGACACCCCCGGCCTGACCTACGGCCTCATCCCGGATCGATGGCACGTATCGCCTACGCTGTTCCGGCTGATTCATCGACTCGTCAATCCCGACTCCATTTACTACACCACCGACGCGATGGCCGCGGCCGGTGCTTCCCCCGGCACATACCGGCTTGGCCAACTGGAACTCGAGGTCGGCCCGGAGCAAATCGTCCGGCTTCCCGGCACACCGAACCTCGCCGGCTCCGCCCTTACGCCGATTGAGGGCGTTCGCCGCGCAGCTGAGATGCTCGACTGCGACTGGCAGGACGTCTGGCCTAAGTTCAGCCAGGCACCGGCTCGGTTCATGGGGCTGGTGGAAGGATTCAGCCTCGGTGCAGCCGCAAACTTCGCGCTGATCGAAACCGATTCAGCCAACCGAATCTTGACGCACAGCCTACAGGTGGAGCACTAAAACTGTTCCATCTCGAGGGCGTTGATGCCTTCCAGCACCGTTTGCAGGGTGAGTTCGGCGAGTTCGCTGTGTTGGTTCAGCACACGGACTTTTTCGCCGAGCGGCCGCCAAACCGTCTCATTGCTTGGCCCCCACAAAACCAGCGTGGGCAAACCAAGCGCCGCAGCGAGATGTGTCATGCCGGTGTCGTGCCCGACGTACCCGGCGCACTTGGCCAGGCGCGGCGCCAATTCCGGCAGCGGGATGTGCTGAGCAATTTCAAGGCGATCCGACGGCATGCCGTTGCCCAAGCGCTGGAGCCGGTCGCCCTCCGCCTCTCCACCGATGAGCAACAGGTTTAGCGGTGAGTGATCGAGAAGATGTGCCACCAGCTCGCGCCAGTTTTGTTCCGGCCAGTTTTTACTTTCGCTGCCACTGCCGGGATGCAGCGCCAACCAGTTTTTGCGCTTGACCAAGCCGGGCAACTCGAGCCGCGCCACGGGGTCGCCGCCGAATATTGTCAACTGCTCAAGCGGCTTGAGAAACACGTCGCTGGCGTGGATCGACTTGGCCTCGTCGGGGCGATGTTGCGCGGCGATGAACTGGCGGGGGCCGCACGATTTGACGTTGGTTTCGAAAATCTTGTCGGGATCGAACAGGTACGAAATGACGATGGCGAACTGCCCGAAGAACTCGCGCCACTCCAGGTCGAACGAACCGCCACGGGCAAAAAACATCGCCAAGCCGGGCGACTCGATCGCGTGCACCGCCTTGGCAAAGCCGCCCGAAAGCGCCAGCGAGGCGATACGCGGATAACCCAGCACCTCGATTTCCACACCCGGAAACCGCTCCCGCAGGGCCGCCAGCACCGGCAGCGTCAGGATGAAGTCGCCGATCGCCCCGCCACGGATAACAAGAATGCGCGAAGCCTTGACAGATGTGGGATCGATCATGGCGCGAGCTGATTTGCCATGACGATGACACCCGCCACGGCGACCACTGAGCCGATAATCGAACGCAGCGTCGGCCGTTCACCCTCGAATTTCATCGCGAGCGGAATAATCATTATCGGCGACAAGGCGATGACCGATAACACGATCCCCGCTGGCAGATCGTTCAACGCCCACTGGTACGCGCCCACACCCAATGTCGGCCCGCAAAGCGCATTGGCCACGACCAGCGCGGCGACCAGTTTCACGGTTGCCGGAGTCAGCGCCACCTCGGTTTGGATCGGATCACTATTGCGGATTCTTATTTTTCGAAACACGAGCAACACTGCCATCACCGTCAAGCCACCAAGAATGCGTTGATACGCCTGGGACAACCCGTCCACGATGACACCGGCCTCGACCATCGATACCGCCTTGCGACTCAGCACCGCGCCGAAGCCCTGCCCAAAAGCGGACATCAGCCCCCATATGATTCCAGCCTTCCAATGTTTCTTGTCGACTTGAGACGTTTCGCTGGGAGCCAAGGCCAAACCAACACCCACCAGGATCGCCGTGCCAGCCAGCACTTGGCCAAGTGACAACCTCTCGCCCAGCCAAAGCCACTCAATGGTCGCCGCAAACGGCGCGGCTAGGCATTGCGTCATCACCATCGTCAGCCGCGACCCAAGGATCGGGAAAGCCCGGAACAAGCCGTAGTCCCCCATGCCGAAACCAACGATGCCGCTAATGAAGAACACCCCCAGCGCGCCACCGCCCAGCCCAGCCCCCATCGAGTGCGCATAGATTCCAAGCAGCGCCCCAGCGAGTAGAAACCGCCAAAAGTTCGCCTCGACACCGGAGAGGTGATGCGACAACCGCTTACCGGATACGGCCGATAGGGAAAACAAAATAGTGGCCAGAACCGCTGCGGTCATTTGTCGGTGGAATCAATCATCCAAAAACCCGGCGCTGCGCCAGCTATCGAGGATTGCGCGCAATTCAGCGCGCTCCGACTCGGTCACCTCGACCAGCGGCGGACGCACGGGGCCGCCGCTCAGGCCGAGCATATCGAGCATTGCCTTCATTGCCGACACCTCGTAGCCCTTGCGCTTGGTTCGCAATGCGTACAGCGGCACGACGTGGTCGTTGACCAGTTGGTTCAGTGTCGCTGAGTCACCGGCCGCACCGAGTTCGTGAAGTTTGATCGACAACTTGGGCGCTACCGCCGAGATGCTCGACGTGTAACAGCGGATGCAGATCGCGTAGTAGCCGGGGACCATGTCGTCACCCGCACCGCCGATCCAGTGCAGCCTGTCGCCGAGCCGTTCGCGGATCATTTGGTAGCGGCGAATGTCCGCTGTGCCGTCCTTCCACGCGACGACGTTGGGTATTTCGGCCAAGCGCTCGGCTTGTGCCGGGGTGTAGTTTGCCCAGTCGCGGCTGTAAATTAGCACGCCCAAGCCGCTCGCCTCGGCGATGCTTGCGTAGTAGTCAACGAGCCCGTCCATCTCCGCGTTTGGGTAATACGGTGGGAAAGCCAACACGCCGGCAGCGCCGCAGTCGGCTGCCTGCCCGGCCAAGCGCTTGGCCAAGCCGCCGGCAAAACCGACGCCGGCGATCACCGGCGCGCGCCCGGCCGCCTCCTCGATGGTCGCCTCGACGACTTGTCGCACTTCGTCCGGCGTGAGCGAATACAACTCGCCGGTACCACCGGCGGCGACCAGGGCACACATCGGCTGCTCGAGCATGTAACGGACGTTTTTTCGATGTCCATCGATGTCGAGTGAGTGGTCATCGTAGAACGGCGTCACCGGGAAGCCGATGACTCCCTCAAGTTTTGTACAAAGTTCCTGTGGATTCATTTTGAAGTTTAGTTTACCAACGAGGGAGTTGTCGGGTCCAGTTTGGGTCGATGTGTTTTTGCATCTCGGCCTCGTCGTCGCGTTTGCGGTACGGGCTGTTGCGAAAGCGTTCCTTGCCGCGCTCGAGCTGATCGGTGTCGAGCGTTACTCCCAAGCCGGGTTTGTCGGGGATCTCGACGCAGCCATCGACGATCGGCACCCGGCCGCCCACGATGATTTCGTCAATCTCCGATTGCCACGGGTAATGCGTGTCGCAGGCGTAGGTGAGATGCGTCGTCGCCGACGCGACGTGCGCCATCGCCATCAGCGAGACGCCGAGGTGGCTGTTAGAGTGCATCGACAGACCGATGCCGAACGTCTTGCAGACGCGGGCGAGTTGTTGCACTCGACTCATGCCGCCCCAGTAATGGTGATCGCACAGCACGACCTGCACGGCGTCGCGGCGCACCGCTTCCGGGATGTCGCCGAACGATGTCACGGCGACGTTGCTGGCGAGCGGCGTCTCAATGCCGTCGGCCAAGAGGCGGCGGCGCACCTCGGCCATTCCTTCGAGTCCGACGCACGGATCCTCAAGGTAACCGCCACCGGAAAGTTCCCCTGCCAAGTCGCGCCCGACCTTCACGGAGGTCTCGACCGACCAGGCGCAGTTGGGATCGATCCTCAGCGGCACGGCGTGGCCAAGCGCATGGCGGAGTTGGCGCAACGTCTCGATCTCGACTTCGGGGTCGAGTACGCCGCCCTTGAACTTGATGGAACCGAAACCATACTTGGCTCGCATTTGCTGAACCTGCGCGACGAGCGACTCCGGCGAGAGGGCCTCGCCGTATTCGTCGTCGCGCAGATCGTCGCCTTCGCCGCCACCACCGGCGTGCTTGTAAAACGGGTACGCGGAGAACGGCACTTTGTCGCGCACGCGTCCGCCGATAAGATCGCAAACCGGCTTGCCAACGGTTTTGCCGATCAAGTCGAGGCAGGCCGTCTCGATTGCGGAATAGGTTCGAGCGTCGGTGTCGAGCGGGTTTTCGCCGGGGACGTTGTAAGTTTGAGAACGCCCCGAACCGCTGGGGCCGTCCTCGGCCATCGGCGAGAGGTCGCCAGTCAGGCGATACGGACACGCGCCGATGACTTGCCCGCGAATCGCCTCGAGCGCCTTGGCGGGCTGGTCGCCGCCGTACGTCTCGGCGATGCCGATGACGCCGGCGTCGCTGACCAACTCGATGACGGTGCGGAGGGCGTACGGCTGGTGCAGCCCGTAGCTGCTACGCAACGGCGGGTCGGCCATGGTGATGGAGTGAATCCTGAAGTCGCTGATTCGCATTGAAAAACGGACCGCATGTTGCCGCCCGTTTGCGATTGGTTCAATGCGGGAGTGCGCCGTTCACTTGGTTAACTGAATCCACTCACCAGCCCAATCTTCCGGCGGAGAGTTCTCGGTGAAGTGGTCGCACTGCTCTATGTAGGCCAAGCTGGGGCCGTCATCGGGGACGATCTTGAGGCAGTCCTCGAAGCCGCGCTTGGCCTCGACGAAGCCGCGCTTGGCATAGATATCCCACGTCGACTCGAACTTGGCGACGAGCTTAGCCAAGGTCTCGTCGAGTTCGTCCTTCTTGGCCAATAGCTCGTAGACGCCGACCGCCTGTTTTTTGCCCTTGGCCACGAGTAGGCCAAGTTTGCGAACTTCGATCTTGTCCTTGGCCATCTCGTAAGTGCTTTGGCCGATCATGATCAGGACGGTGAAAATCTTGCAGGCCGGCTCGAATCGGGCGGCTTGGTTGACTGCGTCGCCCATGACGGTGTACTGCATCTTCTGAGTAGAGCCCATGTTACCGGCGGAGACGACTCCGGTGTTGATGCCCATGCGCGCCCCGATCTCAACACCGTATTTCTCCTTCAACTCAACGCTCAATGGCTTGAGTTTTTCCTGTTGTTCAATCGCCGCCCAGCAACATTTCCAGGCGTGCGAGTGCGGATCCTCATCGCCCCAAATCGGCACACCGTAATCGGCCATGATGGCGTCGCCCTCGTACTTGTCGATGTAGCCGCCGTAGTTGATGATGATGTCGCTCATTGGCGTGAGATACTCGTTAAGCACGGAGGCCAACTGCTCGGCGTTGAGTTTCTCGGAAATGGTCGTGAAGCCGGCGACGTCGGAAAAGAACATGGTCGCCTCGCGGCTTTCGCCCGCCAGCTTGAGCGAGCCGGATTCCTCCTGGAGATACTTCAGCACCTCGGGACTGACCATGGTGGAGAACATGCCGCTGATGGCTTTCTTCTGCCGTCCCTCGGTAAGGAACAGGTAAAATACCATCAACACCGCCGAGCCGAACATCGCCAGCACCGGCGGGATGAGCGGCAGCCAAAGCTGGTTGCTGAAAAACTGCCACCACGTGTAAATCACCAGGCCGATTAACATGACAGGCGTCAAGACCAGCAGGCGCGGGCCTGGGTTTTCGCGGACGACAAACCCCAACAGAACCCCCATGAAACTCCAGAATGCGATCCACCAAGTCTCCCCGTTTCGCGTCCAATACTTGGTGCCCTCGTCTCCGTTGTAATAGGAACGTAACAATTGGTCCGTGGCCATAGCATGGGTTGCGAGCAACCGCTCCCGGTCATCATGCGGCATGGGGAAATAATCCTTGAGGCTGCTGGCGACCGCGCCGAAAAAAACCACCTTGCCCTTGATGTCCTCCCTGCTGACATAGCATCGGCATTTTTTGCCAAAGCAGCACGCCGAGGCGGAACTTTCCCCGGCGTCTTCCGGCCCCATCAGGGCTCGCATGGTATAGCGGGGATATTGATTCGCCCTCGCGCCACGATAATCCAGTCCGAACGTGAATCCGCCGGCGTCAGTGCCGGAATACGGGCCCCGGTCACCATCAAAACTGCTGAACAGCGCCTTACCGATTTTTAGGTCGGATTGATTCTCAGTAACTGAGCCAAACGGGAAGTCTGCCATCAGCACTTCGTTGGTGGCACCTTCCGCCATGCTGGGCCGAAACACAGTGCCCACCTCCTTGCCTCCAACCGTGTAAACAATTCGGGCGATGATATCAGCCCCCAAGCCATCAACCCCCTCGGCCTTCATCCCGGTGGACGGATCGTTATCCGCATCAATCAACCAACTGAACTCGTATTGTGTGTCGATGAGTTCCGGATGCCAGTCGCCGGGTGCGAGTGCTATGCCTTCCACTGTGGTGTCGATGGTCAGCGCGCCGTCCGAAGCAGTCACCTTCACAGAATCGATGTCACCGTTTGCATCACCTATGCCGCCGGAATCTGACAACTCAACAACGTTGGTCGATGGGATGACTTCACCTGCCTCGCTGTATTGCAATGGGTTGTCAGAGGCGGCAAACTTGAGAATCTCAGTTGTGTCCAACTCGGACACGTTGTCGCGTGTGGTTTTTTGCATTACCGCCATCGCAATCTGCTGGCCGTTGGTCAGGCCGATGCTTTGCAGCGGCAACTGAATTTTCAAAATCGGCCCCGGCGCGGGCACGAGGAGTTCCCACCAGTTTTTGCCCATGAACCGGCTGGCCATCACCGTGGCCAACGACGGGTGAGGCCCGGCATCCGAATAAAAGTAAAGCATGCCCCGACGAATCATCCGGTCGGGATCAGTCGGGAAAGAGTTCTCGCCCACGCGGGTGGAATCGCCCCGCACAACCACCGGGGCCTTGATAGTAAGATCCGGTTCTTCCAAATTGATTTCTGAAATGGTGACGATATTTGCGTTGTTGGTGAGCACGCGGTTCAAGTGGTGAACCAAGTCGCCCCGCTTGGGCACCGGCATGTCCCGGTACAGATCCAGCGAAACAACCGCCGGTTCATACGAAACGATTTTCTCAAGAATCTTGGCGACCAAGTCGTCCTCCAACGGCCAGCCGAATCGCTGAATGTCCCGCTCGTCAGCGCCGATAACGACGATGTTGGTGTGGGTGACCATGTTGACAGCGTAGCCTGGCTTTTGCCGCAGGTGCATGAAGTCGTGATGCTGCAACTCCTGCGTCATGAGATAGCCCTTGGCCCGGATTTCCTTGATTGCCGCAAAGGTGCCGCCGCCGACCAGCAGTGCCACGAGCACCTCCACCCAGAATGCCCCCTTGGACATTCGTTTCTTCATTTTAGCCAGCCAATCTTGAATCACGATCATCCTGTTACAGCCAGTTGCCGATCATAATGTATGGCGCCCAATATCGAGGGTGGCGGAAACGCGGATCATTGCGAAGTACGGTCTGCGCGTGCTGCAATGCCTTGGCCTTGGTCGTGCCCGGCTTGGCCAAGGCGCGGTAAAACTCGTCCACCATTAGCGCCGAGGCCTGATCACTCACAAACCAAAGGCTGGCCAGCGCCGCCCGGCAACCGGCTTTGATCGCCACGCCGGCCAGACCAAGCGCGGCCTTATCGTCGCCGGCCGCCGTCTGGCACGCGCTCAACGTCAGCAACTCCACCGGCGCGCCACGGTAGCTGCTTGGACGGATGAGATTTTCCAGATCGTCCAGTGTGAGGAATCCGTCGTAGGTCAGCACGAACGTGCTGTCCGCCTTGCCGCTGAACTGCCCGTGCGACGCAATGTGCACGTAACGGTAGTCGTTCCGCAGAAAGGTATCCTCGAGATCGTCCTTGAGGAACGTGCCGTCCATCAACTCGGTGGGGGCAAAGCTCTTTGAGATCAACTCCGCCTCCTGTACCACCGCCGGCAAACCGGGGAAACCGTGGCGCTCCTCAGCCAGGCCGCTGAATAAAAAGCGTGAGTTGGGCGAGGTCGCCTCCTGCGACTCGATCAGACTCAGCCCTGGCGCCACGCCGACCGCGTACTGCTCGAGCAGATATTTTTCACCGTCGAACAGTCCCGACATCGGCACGTTGCGCAGCGCGCCGTCCGGAACAAACACCAGCGTATCCACGGCGTCGGCTTCCAGGATTTTCTTGATCGGTTCGATGAGCCATGCATACAGGGCCTCACCGTGCCCCTTGAAAAAATAAGTCGTGCGCCGCTCGACGTGGTGGCGAAACAGGCGTGCCTGATCCATCAGGCGGCGGCTAGGCACATTCACCGTCACCTTTTTCAGGCCGGACTTGGTCTCGACGAGCAACTCCAAGCGGCTCTCCAGCGGGATGATGTACACGATCGCCGCCGTCGGGGACATCTGGCCGATGCTCCTTGCACCGGCGTTGACCATGTTCGCGCAGTCGTCCTGAAAGTAGTCGGAGAGTTCAGCGCCCTTGAGGGCTTCCACGGTATCACGTGCCTCGACAAGCAGCGCTGTCCGCACTGAATCGTCCTTCACCTCGTCG
>ENA-OREN01004116-OREN01004116.1-marine-metagenome-genome-assembly--contig:-NODE-4116-length-12921-cov-127.059016_pt1 | contig 12921 bp, 11 predicted proteins | sample MGYA00248624_ERZ508555 | MGnify/ENA primary metagenome ERZ508555 (study PRJEB26222, sample SAMN06267773) | marine metagenome | isolation source: Saanich Inlet, British Columbia, Canada | place...
TTTTTGGCTTCCCAATAAATGTGAATCTAATTCCATTAAATAACCGTCAATTATATAGTTTTCAGTCAAAGCAGAGGGGTGGATAAAAAGTCCGGGAAATTTTAATATATTTCTTAATAGATTCATGATGGATCCAAGTAAGTGTTTATGATATCTCGAATGGCTTTCCAATCTATAATTCGTTTTTCCAATAAAGCGTTTCCTAATTCCGTAATGCAATAATATTTTCGATCTGTTCCTCGATTTCCCGGCATCCAAAATGATTCTAAATACATTTTGCTTTCTAATCGATGAAGAATCGGATACATGGATGACTCCTTTAATACTAACGGTCCATTTTCCAAAATAACATTGATTTTTTGAAAAATGGCATAACCATAATTATCATCTTCTGATAAGACTTTTAATATCAAGGTGTCTAAAAAACCTTTTAAAACCTGCGTATCGTTTTGTTTAAACATAATTGAATTTATTTAATTATACCCTATATCGCAAGGCTTATTATACATAGCATAAAAAGCGAATAGTTTTTATAAGGTTGGGCTTAACCTTTTGTGAAACCCCATCCTGTATGCTTCGCCAAGCTCAGCAAGACAATTTATCTCTTCTGTTGCTCTGAGTCTAAATTGATCAATTTTTGAAGGTAATAAAGATGGATTCGGGGTTTTTATTGGCTCTTTCAATTCGTCACTTTGATTGTGGATGATTATTCTTAATTTTGGCGTCCGATTTCTAAACAATCTTATTCAATAAATAAACATATTAGGCTTTACGTTTTAAACAAATAGGCCGAAAGGAAAACATGTCAAAACAATCATTCCAAACAGAAGTGGGGCAATTGCTTCAATTAATTATTCACTCTTTATATTCACACAAGGAAATCTTTTTGCGGGAGTTGGTCTCAAATGCCTCTGATGCTTTAGATAAACTGCGCTATTTAACCCTCACAAAAGACGCGTTTAAATCCTTGGATTTTGATCCTAAAATTCAATTGGAATTCCATGATGGAGAAAACCCAAGTCTGACAATTTCTGATAATGGAATTGGGATGAGTAAAAAAGAACTCACAGATAATTTGGGAACTATTGCTCGTTCTGGAACCAAAAACTTTTTATCTAAAATGTCTGGAGATGCAAAAAAAGATTCTCAGCTTATTGGACAATTTGGTGTTGGGTTTTATTCTGCCTTTATGGTAGCAGACCAAGTAGAAGTCTCTAGTAAAAAAGCAGGTGCCAAAGAGGCATGGACATGGACCAGTGATGGTCAGTCTGGATTTGACATTAGTAAGGGTGTTCAAAAAGAAAGTGGAACGCGCATCACGCTTCATTTGAATGAAAACGGGAAAGAATTTGCAAATCGCTGGCAAATTGAAAACTTAGTAAAAAAATACTCTGACCACATTGATTTCCCCATCATGCTGACCTATACGGATGTTGAATACGATAAAGAAGGAAAAGAAAAAAAAACAGAAATCAAAACAGAACAAGTCAACCACGCAAAAGCTTTTTGGACTCGATCTAAAAATGAATTAAAAACGGAAGATTATCAAGCTTTTTACCAATCCATTTCTCATGGATCTGACGAGGCGATGGACTGGGTTCATGTTAAAGCTGAGGGGAATTTGGAATTCACCTTGTTGTTATATATTCCTCAAAAAGCGTCTCCAGATTTATTTAGAGTCGATTATCAATCTGGTGTAAAATTGTATGTCAATCGCGTTTTCATTACGGATGATGATAAAGATTTGCTTCCACCTTGGATGCGATTCGTAAAAGGCGTTATTGATTCTTCTGATTTGCCTTTAAATGTGAGCCGGGAGATTCTTCAACAAAATCGCATCATGACAAAAATTAAATCAAATGCAGTAAAAAAAGTTTTATCTCAGCTAAAGACACTGAGCAAAGATGGCGATAAATATAACGTGTTTTTCAAAGAATTTGGACGCCTTATCAAAGAGGGGATTTATCAAGATTTTGAACACAAAGATGCTTTAACCGAACTTTTACGTTTCAAATCAACGCAAAGTGATGACTTGATTTCTCTAAAAGATTATCTTGGTCGCATGAATGACGATCAAAAATCCATTTATTATATTACGGGACAAAATCAAGTTTCTCTTAAAAACTCTCCCCTTTTGGAACTGTACACTAAAAAGAATGTAGAGGTTCTGCTCTTAGATGATGAGATTGATGAAATTATTATTTCATCTGTGCCAAAATATGACGATAAAGAACTTAAATCTGTCAATCGAAGTGGCAGTGCGGATGAGCTTGGTGATGATATTGATAAAGATTTGGAAAAATCAAGCAAGCCTCTTATCAAGAAACTAAAAAAGGCTTTAGGTGAAAAAGTAAAGGATGTAAAACTTTCTACGCGATTAAGCGACTCGCCTTCTTGTATTGTTATGGATGAAAATGATCCAACGGTTCAAATGCAAGAAATTTTAAGATCCATGGGGCAGGCGGACATACCAACAATCAAGCCGATTCTTGAAATAAATCCAAAACATGAGCTGGTAGAAAAATTAAAATCAGATACAAATTCTTTTGATGATATTGCGCTTTTGCTTTATGAACAAGCCTTATTGCAGGAAGGCATTAAATTGGAAGATACAGCCGGGTTTGTAAAACGAATGAATCGACTTATTTCAACAAAATAATTTTTTGATTCTGGCTGTGCCCTTGAACTTGTAGTCTTACAAAATAAATCCCATTGGGTTGATTTGACGCGTTCCATTGAATTGTGTGGCTTCCCGATTCAATAAAACCATCAATCAATGTTTCTCGCAATTGACCTGTAATATCATAAATTCGTAGAGACATAATCTGCCGTGTCTCTACGGAATATTTGATAGTTGTTGTTGGGTTAAATGGGTTTGGGAAAATATTTAATAATCTGAACTCTAAAGGAAAAGTTGTTTGGTTTGTTTTTAAAATATCTATTGCATGAAAGCCTAAATAATCCCAAGTGTCCTGCTCGTAAACAGTCCATTCAGAGTTGTCCGTATTGGTTCCGGCGGATGAGGTCCAACTTAGATTCCCCGATAAAACGTGAGGTTTTCTGACCAGCGTATGATTAAGGGTTCCATTTTCAACGCCAGCTACATCCCAGCCATCACCGGGATCTCCATTCCAATCTCCCAACCAATCCACAATATAATAATTGGATTCATTTCCAAAAACAAGCGCATATCCATCATTTCCGTTACTCAGGTATTGATGTGTCATATCTGCTTGATTTAAAATGGTCGCATCGGCATCTGGGTGAGCAATCATATAAACTTGGTTCGGAGCGATGGTGGCATTTGTTGGAAAGTCATTCCAATATTCATATTCTCCTACATTTGTTGGTGAATTTCCCACACTAGGGAATCCATAATTTGTTAAATCAATGGTTTCATTCGTGGGGTTGTATATTTCTAAATAGCGGTTTTCATTTGAGCCTTCCGCGTATTCACTAAAGAATAAATCGCCTTCAAGTGTTTCTGAAATATAAATCGTAACCGTATCTGAATCTGTTCCATCTTCATTGTCCGTAACTGTCAATTTGAAAGTGAGTGACGTTGAAATTGTTGGCGCGGTAAATGAGCTGAATTCTCCATTGTAGGTCGAAAGCGTTACGGCATCTCCAGTGATTTGTTCCCACAAATATGAGGAGATACTCCCATCAGAATCGTTGCTAGCAGATGCATCTAAATATACGATTGCACCAATAAGAACCGTTTGGTTTTGCCCCGCAAATGCGGTGGGGGGAATATTTTCTGTTCCCGTCTCACATTCCGCCCAAACACAGGCTACCCATTCGGGATGATCAATATAAGGATTTCGATTGTTTTGGATATCATAAACCGCATCATTGCGATCAATTTCTTTTTGACTTACAGAGTCCGCTTCGTGCCAATCTAATAACATATCCACAGCCCAAGATTTTAAATCTGCACCATTTACCATTTCGTTATTATCCCAAGATCCGTCTTCATTATAATATCGGGTGGACATATAAAAATAGGTACGGGCAAAGTCACCTTTATACGCATCAATAGGCTCAAAGACTGTTCCGCTAAAGCCATAAGCATCCATGGTGCCTTTTTTGCTCCCATTCTGAGATGTCCAGCTCGCGCTTGAAACTTCTCCAAAAGGTAAATTTGAACGCATTCCATTTGTGTATCCATCCGTGGGATAAAGATGAAATAAATCAGTATTCATGGGGGCCGCCTCGTTGAACCAACTTTTAGGCCAAGAATGCTCTCGATTGTAACAATCGCCTTCTCCCCCATAATTCCCACATTGATTTGTTATAAATGTATATTCATAGGGTGGTGTTCCGCCAGGGATATCTGAATACATATCCCATACTTTTCCATTTGATTTTTGGTCAGTAGATTGGAAATGTGTCCAAAGCGAACTGTAAGATTTGGAGTCGTGATTGTCTATGATATCGTGAAGGGCAGATCGTAGAGTTTCTCCATCGAGCCCATTTGCGGAATCATAATAGTTATCGGGCACTTGAGCAAACAAGTTTGTAAAAAGCAGGAGTAAAAAAAATCGGTTCATAGCTTTTTTAGATTTTTAAGACAGATAAATAATTAGTTGTTCCAGAAATGCCAACTGGCACTCCACCCGTTATTACAATTTTTTCATTATTTTCTGCGAGATTATTTTCTTCTAGGGCTTGTTTTACAATGCCCTGGACTTGATCTGCATTTTTATACTTTTTGATTAACAAGGGGGTTACGCCCCAAACAATTTGAAGTTGTCGAAAGCATTTTTTATTGGGGGTTAATGCGATAAGATTTGCTTCTGGCCTATAACGAGAAATCATTCTTGCTGTGCTGCCGCTATGGGTCATTGTTACTAAGTGCTTGGCTGAAACTTCTTTGCTAACCCTGCAAGCCGCATGGCTAATAGCGTGAGCGATTGAAAACCATTTTTGTCTGGGTTCATAATCAAAGATATCAAAAGAAAGTGTGTTTTCTGTTTCTTCAATTACTGTTTTCAACACATCAATGACCGCTTCTGGGTTTGCGCCTGCTGCGGTTTCGCCTGTTACGAGCAAGCCATCTGTTCCATCAATAATTGCATTTGCAATATCGCTAACTTCAGCCCGTGTTGGCACAGAGCTTTCTACCATAGATTCTAATATTTGAGTAGCAATCACAACGGGTTTACCCAATCGTTTCGCCTTTTTAATCACCATTTTTTGAATGGCGGGCACCTTTTCTAAGGGAACTTCTGCTCCCAAATCTCCTCTAGCCACCATCACTGCATCAAATTGTTGGATGATACTATCTATATCAATTACGGCTTCCCATTTTTCAATTTTAGCCATCACAGGAATCTCTACATTTTTATCTGATAAATATGATTGTATGATATCTGCGTCAGAGGCAGAACGAACAAATGAAAGGGCAATCCAGTCCGCGCCTTCTTTTATAGCTAAGTCGAGATCACATTTATCTTGCTCGCTTAGGGTGGGAACGTCCAACTCAACTCGGGGGAAGTTTACCCCTTTACGGCTTTGGATATTACCCCCAAGGATGACCTGACATTCTAGTGTTCCTTCAGAAATTTTTTGCATTACGCTTAGCTGAATACGCCCATCATTGATGAGAATTTTTGCATTTTGATGGATTGATCCAAATTGAAATCCTTTTGTTATGGGAATAATATTTCCCTTCGTCTTCCCGTCGTTGCTGACAAAAACCGTGTCCCCTTTATTAACACAAATATCCTTTTCAATCGCATCAACGCGGATTTTTGGACCTGATAAATCTGCAAGAATAGTCGGGCGATCTTTTGATTTTGTTTTTACTTTTTTAATTTTTTTGAAAAAATCTTTTTTCTGTTCTTGTGAGCCGTGGGACATATTGACCCGAAAACAGTTCACGCCTTTATCATACAGTTCTTGAAGTTTTTCTGTGCTGTCACAAGAGGGTCCAACTGTCGCAAGTATTTTTGTTCTTTGTATATTCATATAATAAATTAAGGCTTTTGTTTTACAATATTATTTTTTTTATCAAGGGTTTATGTGTTTCTTTGTAGATTTCAAGCAACTGAATACATTTAGTTTTTTACATTACTCAAACTTGGAGTTTTTTATGAATGAAAAAAATAAAAATTTGTTGATGATGGGTGTCCTCTTATTATTTGGATACGGTTTATTTCAACAAAATAATAGCACTGATCACGTTTTTAGAAATGCCGATATAAACGAAGAGGAGATTTTAGACCATATTATTTATTTAGCTGACGATGGAATGGCGGGCCGGTATCCCGGGACAAGAACTTCAAAAGATGCAATTTCTTATATATCAAAGTTTTGGCGATCTGTAGGACTTAAGCCTGGTGGAGAGAATCGATCATTTGTCCAACCTTTTGATATTTCCAGTGGTGTTGAAATTGGCGACCAAACCTCTTTTAGCGTGAGTGAGATTTCATTGACAAATGGTATTGATTTTACCCCTTTAAGTTTTTCTGGTAATGGTTCGCTTTCCGCGGGAGCTGTTTTTGTTGGTTATGGTTTTGATATGGATGATGACAAAAAATGGAAGGATTATGAAAATATAGACGTTCAAGGAAAATGGGCAATTGTCATGCGAGGTGGCCCAGAACAAATTCACCCTCATTCCATTTATGCCGCACATGCGCCTATGAATAAAAAAATGATGGTCGCTAGAGACCATGGTGCTGTGGGGATTATTTTTGTCTCACAAAAAGGTGATGACGGATTGGTGGGCTTCGACCATACCACAAGCGCCTCCAAAGGAGGTATCCCCGCCATTCATCTTTCCATCGATCAAGTAAATCAGCTTTTTCAAGCTCAAAACAAGTCTGTTGCTTCCCTTCAAGAAAAAATGGATAGTGACTTAAAATCAGTTCAATTTGATTTGGGCGATGTGGTCTTATCTGCTCATGTTGATCTACAAGAAAAGAAAATTCGGGGCGGAAATGTGGTAGGATTTATTCGTGGGCGAGACCATCAACTGCGAAATGAATATATTGTCATTGGAGCCCATTTTGATCATTTAGGAATGGGGGGCCACCACACAGGTTCTCGAAATAAAGATACAACGGCTGTGCATAATGGCGCTGATGATAATGCCTCCGGAACCGCTGGCATTCTTGAACTCAGTCACAAAATGTATGCGAATCGAAGTCAATTAAAACGAAGTATGGTTTTTATCGCTTTTGATGCAGAAGAAAAAGGCTTGCTTGGTTCAAAACATTTTGTGGAGAACCCAGCCGTGCCCCTTGATAAAATTGTCGCTATGTTTAATTTAGATATGGTTGGGCGACTCAAAGATTCTACGTTTAATGTGGGCGCTATAGGAACCTCGCCTGTATTTGAGCCCCTGCTGGATAAAATGGCGGAAGAAAGTATTTTGTCTATCAATAAATCTTACTCTGGGTATGGGCCGAGTGATCATGCAAGTTTTTACACGAAAGATATTCCTGTGCTCTTTTTCTTTTCCGGTTTTCATGAACAATATCATTTACCAGAAGATGATTGGCCTTTGATTAATACAAAAGGTGAAAAAGATATTTTAGATTTTGTTTATGATCTTAGTATGACTATAAACCGCGCAGAAGAGCGCCCTCTTTTCACAGAAGCAGGATCTAAAGAACCACCAAAAAGAAGACGATCTGATGGCGTTACGCTTGGCATTATCCCTGCGTATGGTGGTGGAGATGAAGAGGGTATGGAAATAGATGGCATTGCGTCTAAGGATGGCCCAGCAGGAAAAGCTGGAATGAAAAAAGGTGATATCTTGATTGAAATAAATGGAAAAAAGTTACTCAATATTCGAGAGTATATGGGACGAATGGCAGAACTGAAAAAGGGTCAAAAAATTACGGTCAAGGTCTTGCGGGATGGAAAACCTTTAATGCTTGATGTTCAGCTATAAATGATATTGTCACTCATAAAATCCTTTTGCTTTCGTCTCCGCTCTTTAATGTTGGGATTCCCTATTATATATGCAGAGTGAAACTAAAGCATGAGAAAAATATAAACAGGTTTTAGATAAAGTGAGGGAATTGAAGTTGGAGGCCCGAGCGATATTCAACGAAGATTCTTCTCTCGATTTGATTTATCAAAAGTTTATTAATATGGATTTCGCGATCAGAATGACAACGTTTTTTGTTGAAACGCACTAAGTTCTTTTAGTTTAATACCTGAGGAGCAAGTAAGCGGAATGGCTCGATAATTGCATCAAATTTCCTCCCCATATCATCAACCATTTGATAGCTTCCCTCCATAAATCCCATGGGTGTTGATAAAGGACAAAAGCTTGTGTATTCAAAAGATTCCCCTGGTTTTAGTTTTGGTTGTTCTCCCACAACGCCTGGACCACGAATATCTTCTGTTTTTCCTCCCCCATCTGTAATGTGCCAATACCGACTTAAAAGCTGAACGGGGCGCTCTCCTTTATTTTGAATCGTAATGTGGTAAGAAAAAAAGTAATACGATCGAACTGGATTGGATCGCTTTTCGATATATTGAGCATTTACACTGATGTCTATCATAATTTATTTTAATAAGCTGATTTTTTTTGACCTTGTATGCTTGCCTGCTTTTAATACAATGAGATAAGCGCCAGATGGAACATCTTGTCCTGTGGCTTCTTTGCCGTTCCAGCTTAGCGTGTGGGCACCAAGCGACATCTGTTTATCAGATAAATTTGTAATCCACTTTCCTTTTATATCATAAATACTAACACTCACATGAGATGTGATGGAGAGACTAAAACTTATAAGGATATTGTTATTGAATGGATTTGGATAAGCTGAATGTAATGTGGGTTCTTGAGCCATAAGTGTCGGCTCGCCTTTAAGCCCAACTTGACCTACTTCTTGATCCACTACAATATCAAATACACCAAAAAGTTCGTCATTATTGTTTTCCAGTGGGATCACTAATCCTTCGTGATTTTCAATCCAAGCATCATCCACTTGGGGATCGTCATAAAAATAACACTGGGTTACAAGTTCTAGGCCTGCTGGTGTCGTTACCTTATAATGAAAATGTCTTGGGCGAACAGAGTAATGGCCTGGCCAAATGGTTTCAAAGGCATATTCTCCATTTTCATCGGTCACCATTTGCCCGCGCAAATTATAGGGGTCTTCTGTTGGGTTTCCGCTATTGCATTCCATAAACATCGTATAACAACCATTATCATTGGCGTGCCAAACGTCCACGATAGCATTTGCAAGTGGTATTTCACAATCGTTCGCTTTTACAGATCCTGAAATATAAATACGTGTTCCTGGTTCTCCTGGATTTGCTAAAATCGTTCGGTTGGGGTGATTCTCTGTCCAATAGGGTCCTAAAATATCTGAGCTAGTTAAGTTACAATTTTTGCTTTTCAATAAAGATAGTGGGCTAAGGCTTACTGCAGTTGTCGTTATTAAACCTGTTTTAATAAAGCGTCTTCTTTTCATTTGTTATTTGCCAACCGTTGCTCTTTTTTTAATTTTTTCCGCAAGCTCTAAAACGGCCATCACATAATTATCTGAATGATTGTAAGCCCGAACTGATTTGTAAATACTTCCAGATTTTGAATAATCATCGCTTCCTTGTTTATAGCCATTTCTAACTAAGTAATTTGCAATACTGCCTAAAACGTCTGGCCAATCATAGGGGCGCCGCACGCCATCTTCGTCAAAATCCACGGAAAAATTCACAAAACTGGAAGGGATAAATTGTCCGAATCCAAATGCGCCAGCGTAAGATCCTTCTATGCTGTGAGGGTCTACATGATCTTTATAGCAATATTCTAAATAGGCGGCCAGTTCTCGTGATGCCCATTTAGCTCGTTTTGGCATGGTGTGAATTTGGGTGTAAAGAGAATTAAATACGGTAAACCCTTTGTGGTGACTTCCATAGTTGCTTTCTATGCCAGCGATACTACATATAATAAAAGGGTCCACTTTATATCGATTTTTCACTTGCGTAAATAAAGCTTCGTTTTCTTTATAAAATTTTGCACCGGCAGAAATTCTTGATTCTTTGACAAACAGTTTTTGATATTGTGGCCACGTTTTTTTCTCCCAAGGTTTTGCAAATCTTTCGGGGATTTCTTTGTGGGTCGTTACCAAGCTATTGCTAAAAGCTTTTTCAATAAATTCTCTTGGGACTGCTTTCTCTTCTAGTTTTTCTAAAACCAGGCGGAAAGCTAAATCTGATTGTGGTTGTTCAATTGCCACTGACACACTCACAAGTAGCGTCATAAATAATATAAGTTTTTTCATAAACCCCTAAATTGTTTTAGTGAATTTATAGTCGGGGCGCTTCGATTAGAAGCGCTGTTTTCTTTGTTTGATTCTTTAAGGGTAGAGCATTGTTCCTATAATAGGAAGGACAATGCCGGCATGTAACGCTCTAAAGAATGGCTTTTTCTCACCAATCAACGATTCGCTTACGGCGCCACCAACTAACCAACCTCCATAATACTTATACTTTTTATAGTGTTCCCCATCCATAAAAACTAATCCAGCGCCAACGCCTACCCAAACACCTGCATATCCCAAATGTGTTATTTGGCCATCAATATAAGTATGGGGCTTTTTTGTTTTGAATGAATATCTTTTTCCAATAGCAAAACCTGGAAATAAATAAGGCCCCATAGACGGCTCTCCAAAACCAGGAACGGCTACGCCAAAACTGGCTTGTAGTCCTATTGTTTTATTTGTACCATATTGAACGCTAAGCCCCACATAGCCACCGGGAAAACCTTCGGAAGAGTCGTTAATCTCTGCATGGATTGCACTAATGATGAATAATGTGAGCAGTAATTTTATTTTCATGATTCTCCCTTTTTTATTATTTGTCGTTTGCGCATCGAAATCCTTGAACATCTTGCCAGTGTTTTATATCGGGCAGATTGTCCCCTCGATTGTAAACGCGTAAGCCTTTATGCCAACTATACCAATGGCCGCCACGAGTTACTTTTGTTGTGCCTGTTTTTGGCCCCTGAGGATTTTCTATTTCTGATGCTTTATAATAACCGTCTTGATACCAATCCTGACACCATTCAGAAACATTTCCCGCCATATCAAATAATCCATATCCATTTGGAGAAAAAGATCCGATGGGAGATGTATATTTCAAGACATCCTTTCCGCGTATAGATTTATTTTTGTATTCGTCGTCATTTTTCCAATATTTATGGAAATTTGCATCATCTTTTGTTATGGCGTTTCCCCAAGGATATCGCTTTCCTTGTAACCCTCCTCGAGCTGCATATTCCCATTCTGCTTCTGTGGGAAGGCGCTTTCCCGCCCATCTTGCGTAGGCATTTGCTTCGTGCCAATCGACATTTACCATAGGATGATTATCTGCGGGCGACACAAAATACTTTTCCCACCAACCCCAATCAAAATCGTATCGTGTTTCTTGGATAAACTTTTTGAATTGTCCAACCGTTACTTCATATTTATCCATATAGAATGAATCTATCTTTACAGTGTGGTTTGGCGTGTTGTCGTCTTCTGGTTTTCCATTATTGCGTCCCATTTTAAACGAACCGCCTGGAATTAATACCATTGGGAATTTTAAATCTGGAATGAATGTCCAAGGCACAGTTTTGGGTAATAATAAATCGTGAAAAACCGTCCCCTCTTTTCCTCGATGCCAAACCCCTTTTACATCTTTTAAATTGGCGCCATCATATCTTCCTTCCCACTCCATATAACCGCCATCATATTTTATATCACCGTGTGCTGAGAATCTCGCTTGTCCGTTTTTTTCCACCAGTTTATAGAAAAAAGTATCCCGGGGCTCGGCGCTAAATGATATAAGCATTCCATCTTCAAAAGTGAGCGTAGAGGGTCCTTTGAATAAACTAAGAATACCAGAGGGGTGTCTCTTTCCAGTGAATGATTTTCCATCTAAACTTGTTTCACTGCTTGTTGATGTTTGAGCTTCATGTTCCCATCCAAAGAGATGCCCAGCCAACAAACACAGAAATAAGAATGCCTTATTTGCTTTCATTTTATTGGTTTTTTATGGGTGGAAGATTGTCCCAAAAAGAGGAATCGCAATGCCGGCATGTAACGCTCTAAAGAATGGCTTTTTCTCACCAATCAACGATTCGCTTACGGCGCCCCCAACAAACCAGCCTCCATAATATTTATACTTTGTTAAGTGTTCCCCGTTCATAAAAACTAATCCTGTCCCACCGCCCAACCAAACACCTTTATCGAGATACGTCATTTGGCCATCAATATAAGTATGGGGCTTTTTTGTTTTGAATGAATATCTTTTTCCAATAGCAAAACCTGGAAATAAATAAGGCCCCATAGACGGCTCTCCAAAACCAGGAACGGCTACGCCAAAACTGGCTTGTAGTCCTATTGTTTTATTTGTACCATATTGGACACTAAGTCCCACATAGCCACCGGGGAAACCTTCTGGAAGATCATTAATTTCTGCTTGGGAAAAACTAATAATGCACAGAGCAAACAAAAGCTGTTTTTTCATTATTTTATTTCATTAAAACCATTTTTTGAGTCTGAGAAGTAGGCCCATTTTCGGCTCGTAATATATATACACCGCTAGATCTGTTTTCGCCGCTCCATTGAATTTCGTGAAGTCCGGGTTGTAGTTTTTGATTTACTAGCGATTCAACTAATCGCCCAGATATATCAAATATTCGTATAGACGTAGCGTGCTGTGTATCGCCCACATTAAACCTAATTGTTGTTGTTGGGTTAAATGGATTTGGGAAATTTTGATATAGGGCAAACGACTCTGAAATTATCGTTTTTTCACCGTCTGTTGAAACAGCTCCAACCCAGCTTGCTGATCGTTCTGAATAAACCCGAAATTCTTCTACATCGGTAAACTCTGAGAAAAAGAAAAAGTCTGCGTCTTCGAGACATTCTTCGTAAGAAAAATAGTCTTCTTCGCAGGGATAAAAAT
>ENA-OREN01004120-OREN01004120.1-marine-metagenome-genome-assembly--contig:-NODE-4120-length-12917-cov-8.341511_pt1 | contig 12917 bp, 4 predicted proteins | sample MGYA00248624_ERZ508555 | MGnify/ENA primary metagenome ERZ508555 (study PRJEB26222, sample SAMN06267773) | marine metagenome | isolation source: Saanich Inlet, British Columbia, Canada | place...
CTCAGTATATCAGCAATGTCGCCGACATCAGAAGCCGTACCATTAAACTCGTGTCTAAAGTAATTTAGTGTGTCTGTTGCTGCTACTACTCTATCTGCCATTTGCCAAACCTATAAGTAAATCTTTGATTTCTCGCATTTCTGTTCTTAATTCATTCACATCACGAATCACATCTCTTATCTCATCATTCTTTTCTTTCTGTTTTGTTTTTCTTGTCATGTAGCGAGCATAAGCATCTGAATCAGTATTGATGATTGCCTGAGATTTTAAATCTCTAACTAAGTGGGCGTGTCCTTCTACCTTTGCAGTATCACTCATATGATTAAACTGCCAAAGCAATTCCTCGCATGTCTTTGACTCTAGGCGGATATGAACTACTAGTTCCTTTTAATATAATCTTTAACGAAAACGCCGTAAATGTAGTTGTTCCAGAAACACTATATTTATGTTCTCTGAATGTAGTATCGTCATCAGATGGCGGAACTGCTGTATCAGGAGAACCATCATCATTGAAAGGAATCCAAGCAAGGTCGCCCATTTTTCTAGCGTCATCAGCATTTGATACTCGATAGAACATTTCTACTTCTGCTGTAGAAGGAACATGTGCAGACAAACGAACATCTAGTGCTGTTGCCTCTTGGGTTAACAATACTGGTCTAGTAATATATTGTGCAGGTCCTGAACCACCTGTGTTTGATGTGTCAGCAACAAAGTTTGGTGTTGTACCAGATACTGGACTATATAAACGATTTCGTATTAAGTGAGCACTCAATCTTGCCGTATCAACAACAGGTGAAAGATGGTCACTACCTGATGGTGTTGATAAAGTAAGAACTAGATTTAGTGATTTACTACCAGACATCTCGTTTGTTTCATTGATTTGTGAAGCAACAATCTGAGGTGCAGTATGATAGTAATCAGTATTTAAATCAAATGCCTTTTGTTTAGCGACTGTCGCCAAACTAAACTCACCTTCTGATTGTTCAAGTGTTCTTCCAGTTGTGTTTCTCATTGTAGCCGTAACTGCTGTTCCTGGAGGAGTAATCGTTGATGCAATTGGTTGAATAACATCATACATCATATTTCTAGTTGCAGTTACAGAACTTCCACCAATATCACCCGTTGCCGAAGCAGCATCAGAATTCTGTGCGGTTACTGTATATGAGTCCATTGTGATATTACCTATCGCAGTATATGTTCCGTTAATGTTTGACGAAGCAATACCATTATATGTTCCTGAAGGAACGCCAGCAATCGTAACATTGTTAGCAGTCGTATGCATACCGTGATTTCTGTGATGAATAGTTATTACTGCTGATGAAGCAGTTGTTGTAATAGGATTTGCGCCTAGTGTAAGAACAGGAACTTCATCATTAACTAGATAAACAGTACCATCTGTATCTGTTGTAAACTTAGCACGATTAATATTAAACTTAACATCTTCATTTTGTTCAGCCGTCCAAGTAGACGAGTTCTGTGATTTAAACATACTACCAAGATATGGTTGTTGTGAAATTAATCTTGAACCATCTAGTGTAGTTTGTCCCATCTTCGCAGTATAGATTGTAAACTCATCTGAATTTGCAATCGCACAAATTGAGTATTCTGTATTGTTCGATAAGAACACAGGACTTGGGAATGTAAATGTTGTTGCCTCTGAAGCGTCTGTTGATGTTGTTATGTCAGAAGAAGCAACCGCTACTTGAGCAAAAGGCAGAACTTCAGTTGTTGGGTATCCATTAACCATTGTTCTAATCTGTACAGTTGCAGGAAGTGTAGCAGACTTAGAAGCAAAGAATAAGTCAACACTTGTTACAAAAATACCATCAGTTTGGTCAACTAAGAAAGATTGACAAATTGGGTCAAACCAAGGACCTGTACTATCTCTAACCACTCTAGTACCAACAGCGCCTATAACTACAGTTGAATCTGTTGCAGTTGTTCTTTGTACTTGAAGCTCTCTTGTTGAAATAACAGAACCTTGAACTGATTGAATCATTCCTTTCGCAGTATAATCTACTTCAGAAGATGAATATACAAGGCCTTCAGTTAGTACATTTGTTGAACTAGTCGTCAATCTAAATGTTCTCTTACCAACTCTCCACTTAGGATTTGTAGTTACTTTAGGGTCAGGTATTACAAAAGTTCCTGTAGCAGAACCATTTGCATCAGTTGTCAAGGCAGCGCCAGCGCTACTTCCTGTCGGTGTTACATATGCAGAAACATCTACACCATCAAAGAATGGATATATTCTTGTCGTTGGTTTCATTGAAGAAGCAGTAAATGTAATTGTTCGTGTTCTCATAAATGTTGCAAACGCAACTTGAACAACTCGATTACCTAAACTTTGTGTTTGTAGTCCACCAGGAACTAAAGTACTTCTGATACCAGTTCTTGTTGAGTTACTGATTTCTCTAAAGTCTTGAGTAGTTCTATTTACATCTCTAATAAATGGCCATTGACCTCTGCGGTCTCTACGGCGTGTGGTTTGTTCAGTACCAGCAATAGGAACACTTGTCCAGTTATTGTTCCATTCATTCCAAACAGTACCTAGATTTAATTCTTGCACAGCATTACCTGCCTCATCTGTGAGTGAGTCAAACACACCAGGAATATCGATTGTCATTTCTGGCAAGACTTCTGTTTCCATCCACTCATCTTGGTCAGGACTTATTGTAACTTGACCGACATAGGAAATAACATCATATGGATTTAGATTAACAGTTGTGCTTGCAAATGATTGTGTGATATATGCTTCTTCGGTATACGGTAGAGTAATTAAATCTCCAGTCTTTTGATAACCATTAGTTGTTCTAATAGCAGTAGTCATTGCAGTACTATTTGCTAATGCAGAATCAGACTCAATCAAATTAGTATTATCCATATGGTGTGCAGGTCGTAATTCGCCAGCCGCCATGTCCATAGATACAGAGTAGTTATTATCAGCAACATCGCCGATGCCGTGACCTGTAAAGTTGTCTACAATATATCCATTCTTGAATCTATCGAATCCATCAGCATCTTGTATTTGTAAATTTTCAGCACTTGATTCTAGTAAAGAAAGTTGAGTATAGTATTCTACATTTTCTAATCTCTTATGTATATTACCAATATCTCTCATTGTATATCTTCTATTGTCAATCGAGTTTACTTTAATATTTTTAGTATCAAAAGTGTATGCAGGCAAGAACACATCATACAAATGCATTGCATCTTCTAAATCATCTCCGAAACTAGGCTCGATAGCAGAAGTTCCTGATATGACTTTAAATCTACCAGTTGATGTCATATAAACTCTAGCACGCTTTGATAGATAGAACTCTAGGTCAGAAGTAACATCTGTATTAATTTTCATTGTTTCGATTGCTGAAGAACCTGTGCCATCAAAACTTCTGTCTATATCGCCAGAATCTATTGTTGAGGCGTTATCTACTCTTGGTCTAAAGTCAAGACAATCTCTTAATGGTAATTGTTCACCTGTAACATCAGAAGTATATCCAGGAATGTCTTTGTAGTCGATATCAGAATAACTGTCAACACTAAAGAAGTTACCAGCACCGTGTTCAAAGTAATCATAATTAATTAATAGTCTTCCTGTCGGTGCAGATTTTCCTGTCTTTCTTACAAGACGAGAAATGTCATAGAAAGTATCTCTTTGTCCAGTATCTAAATCAAATCTATCTGTAACATCTGTATCGTCTGTGTCAGCAGCAGTACTAAAGTCAGCTGCCATATAGATACTGTTAATCTTATGAACATCTGCCTTACCAAGGCTGATTGTTGTGTTTGTAGCAGCAAGTGCTTCTGTGTCAATAGTTATTGTAGTGTCTGTTGTATTCGTCTTAGTTTTAGAACCAACAACGGATGCAGAAATCGTTGCAATAACTTTAATCTTGTGTCCGTTATAACCACTACCAAAGTTGAACGCTAAAGTTTTACCTGTAGGAGAACCACCAAGTGTGTAGTCGCCAGATGTTGACGGCGATATAATATCACCAGCAGCGCCTGTGCCTCCAGAGCCCACCGCCATGATAGAAATTGTAACATCATTTTCTGTAAAAGCGGTAAAGATTTCATTTGTACCAGCAGTTAGTGTTGCAGTACCAGAACTTGAAAGAGTTGTAACAAACTGTCGTCTTATCTTAAAAGATGTATCACTAATACTAGCGTTGTCTGTTGTCAATAATGTCTTAACAACATTGTAAGGCAACTTAGCAATAGAAATGTTTTTCTCAGCGTCTTGTAGTTTTGTTCTTTGACGAGTAAACAGACCGCCTGTAACTTTTGATGCGCCTGAGAGAATCGTAGCCTCTGTATTTGAAGTAATGCTTTCTATTATAGCAGTAGCCGTAGAATTACTATCGTCTGTATATGTTATCTGGTCACCAATTTTTAATTCTGTTAAGAATCGAGTTCCAGAACCAAATATTGAATCAACTGAAGCATCTTCTAGTCCTATTGTAGTGCCACTACCATCTTCTAGGACTATATTATCGCCGGCGTTTGTTTGTGAAGCGTCTGTTCCATCTAGTGCTAATTCATCTTCATCAATTGAATAAGAAATTGTTCCTGTTAGGACTTTATTATCGCCAAATGTTGAATCTAAGGCCGCATTAGCAGTATATGTAGGACTGCCCGCCATCGAAATACCCTTAGTCTGATTAAATTCTTTTTGTTGAAATGCCTTACAAGCATATGAGTCAAACTGAACAACACCTGTTCTTGTGTTAGTAGGCGCACTAATTGTTTCGCCGCCAGCAAATTCACCCTTAATATTATTTAAAACAATAACTGTATGTGCCGCCGTACCACCCGAAGTGTATGAAGTATTGTCAGTCGAATTATAAGAAGCTGGTGATGAAATAGTTGCAGTCGAAGCTGCATATAATTCAAATGTTGTTGATGTTGGTCCCTTTACAGTAAAAAATTCATCATTTACTTCTGTCATTCCACTAACGCCTGTAATCTTTATTACTTGGCCCTCAGTAAAATTATGTCCAGCAGAGCATGTTACGACAGCTGGGTTTGCACCTGATATTCCTGTTATTGTTCCTGTCGCAGCAGTTGAAATGCTCTCAATGATACCAGTTGCGCCTGATGTGGCACCAGTTAATGTGTCGCCTGTAGTTAATGCGCCAGACATTGGCCCTTTAACATTAACATGAGCGAACATTTCTATATCAAATAGAAAATGTTTGAATACTGTTCCTGTTGTTGTTGAATCTGCTAGTGCAGTTGTTGTTCCTGAATCCGTAGAAGCGGCAGTACCAGAATTATATTCAAATGCTCTAGTCTTTGCACGACCAATATCATAAACATATGCAAGTGATGTACCAAATACTGTGCCTCTTGTTGAGTGTGCAGTATCTACTAATCGAAGCGCTTTATAGTTTTCTACTTCTCCCGATACAAACCCAATGTCGGGCGAACCAAACACATTTTCAACATTGATGAAAGAACCAATATTAAATCTTGTCGTAATACCTGAATCAGTATCAAAATCTCTTGCTTTGTCTACATCAACATAAGTTGTTCCTATTTTAGAAATCTCATATCCTCTGACATAGGCTTTACCCTGTGATAGTCCAAATGCTAGTTTACTTTCAACAGCAGTATTGCCATCAGCAGATGTAGTGCCGGCAGCATTGACACCACGATTTGTTCCTGATAATAGATGTTCTCTTACATCTAATTCAAAGTTTCTTACGGCATAATCACCACTCTCATCAAATGTTCTTCTTGCAAGTGTATCTTCAAAAGAAGTTTTAACATCACTTATAGGACGGTCTTGTAAAGCACCAGACTTTAGTCTAAACAACTCAACAAAACTTGAATCAGCAGTTGAGTCGAGTGCTAGTTTAGTAAGTGTTAAATCAATTTTAAATCTGTGAGCACCAGTAGCGTTTGCATTTGAAGAACCTGTTGCGTTATCTAATATACTTGTGTCGTCTGTTGAAGTTATAAAGTTTTCAACAATTGTTAGACCAACACGATAGCTTGGTGTGTTTGTATATTTGTCTAATGTTAAACTTTGTGTATCGACATTAACAAAGAACCCGTTTATGTAATAAGTGCCGGCATCAATAGTTGCTCGTGAACCTGTTGCACAAGTTGAAACAACCGCAGTAGAAGCCGCAGTTTGACCACTTGTTACTGTTTCGCCATCAGTAAACTTAACAGTAACATTGTCTGTACCCGAGTTTCTATACTTTACAAATAATGTGTCGGGGTCGGTACCATCTGTTGCAACAACGGCAATAACATCAGCAACAAGACCAGATGTTCCACCTGTAAGTGTATTGTCTGCATATAGAGATAATGTTCCAGTAAATGAAGTGAGTTTGACTGCATAATAGTTTAAGTCGTAGTTTGCTTCACCAGCGACAACCATTGCACCATGTTTAAACATGGAATCACTCATTTTCTCAATTTGATTTTGAGTTATGGATTGTTGTGTTGTTAGTTCCCTTGCTTGAACAGCAAACGCTGGTCGATACATGACTCTGTGAAACTTTTTACTGTCCGCAAAGTCATCAAAGTAAGGACTAACATTAAAATCAGTTTTTGATGGCATGGTGTTCCTTTATTTAAAATTCTATAATTAGTTTAATATTTTCTGTCTGGTCAGATGCCCTTGTAATAGGACTTCTTTCTTCAACATATATTATATCTCCTGAGTCAGCTGCAAGTTCTGGATTAGAATAACCAGAAGTGATTGATACACCATTCACATCAGTAGAACTGCTTGTATTTGGCGTTGCACTTGCACTTGATGTTTGGCCTGTGATTGCGTTTGCACCACTAAATGCGGTTGCATTACCATCTGAGTCTGTTCCGACATCTGGGAATCGTGTTTGATACCAGTATAGTAATTTGTTTGTTGCATCATACTCGACTACTTTACCAACAGCACCAGTAGATGCCTGATTGATTTCTTCATCAGCAGCAAATGTTCCTGATACAGATGAGAATACAGCAGCATAAAGTTGTCGTCTTGTGTCCGCACTTGCAACTGTTGTAGTTCCAAAGTTGTATGGATTTCTTACAAGACCAATTCTTCTAAAGTCGTTTGCAACTCCAATGTCAGATGTGCCTTCAGCACCAACAAGTGATTTGTTCATCATCACATAGAAAGCGCCTAACTCTTTAAGTGCATCAGCACCATGACCACCTTTAGGCGGAATGATTACATTAATGTTTCCACCAGAACCAGCACCACCAGCATTTGTGGCAGCAATGATATCGGCGTTTGTAATATATGCATAAGTGTATCCTGTTCCAGCAGTTGTGATAGAAACGGCAGAAATTGCACCAGAACTAATTGTTACTGAAGCAACACCAGATGAACCATCACCACGAATAGGGATTGCAGAAATGGTAGAACCTGAAGATGTAGTATAACTTGAACCACCAGCAACAACCAATGCTGTGTCTAATGCACCATCAACGGCAGCCGCTGATACAGTAGAGTCAGTTGAACAATGAATGAAGTCTGTTGACATAAAGTTAAGAGTTTCAGCAGATGTTAATGAGTACATATACTTCCAACGATATCCGTCAGATGTTGCAAAGATTGAGTTTGATGTAGAAGTTGGTTCTACTGTTGATGCTGTTGCACCATCATTCTCAATAACTTTGTAAACTGCATATGAACTGTTCATTACAACATAAGTTGCATCAAAAAGATTTGTTGCACCACTATTAGCGGCATTTGATGAACCGATATTGTGTTCATACATATCGTAAGTTGTACCTGTTGTCCAGTTTCTTCTTGGTATTGCTCTTGATACATCTGTTGATGCTATAATTTTTGCACCTAACATATCGTCCCAATTATAGAACTCTGAACTTACATCATCATTAGGTGTCGGCGGTGAAGCGTCTGTTCCTTCTGCGATTGTATTTCCTTGAACATCAGCGTCTGAAGCCCAGGCGTGTGCTCTTCCTATAAACAAATAATAAGTTTCAGCAGATGTTTCCGAGAAGGATTCAACGAACTGTTCCGCATTATTTATTCTGAATTTATTTGTGATTATGGCTGCCATTAGTTTTCCCTATACTTTATATCTATTTATAATGATTTACTAAGCGCTTTTCGTTACTTCAGTAGGAAAAGCGAAGTTGATTCTGTGGTTCTGACTTGATTTGGTTCCGTTGATGTCTGACAATCTCATTGTTTCGCCATCTACATTACTATTTAGTGTGCCTGTAAAGCGTAATGTGTTCCAATCCGCTATGGTTGTAGACCAAGAATCTGATTGTGGGTGTTGTAAAACACCAGATTCGTTTTCTAATATTATCTCTCCATCGCCAGCACCGCCCTCTAAAGTGATTGCATTATTCGCCGAGAAGGTTGTAAATGCACGGTCACTTAAATTCTTAACTCTCGGTCCGCCGTATGCGAAACCGTTTCTTACTTCTACATCACGAACTGTGTAACCTTCGTTTCTAAAATTAACGACTAGATTACCGACTTCGTTTTCTAACTCTATCTGGTCGGCACTTGTTGCGCTTTCATAGATAAGGTTATCTTGTATGATAACTGGTCTTAAATCGTAGAAACTATTTCTGTTTCTTTGTTCTAGTTGAAGTGTTGTTTCTGGTGTCAAGTTTACATCTACTTGACGAGCCGCATAGTGTGAACTTGTAAACGCAGTACTTACATCAGGCGAATATCCTGCATTTGCGTTTGCTCGTGAGCGTTTAGTTAGTCCATCTAGTTGAGTTCCGCTACTGAATGAACTGCTGTGAGCAACTCCTGTTCTTCTACCAAAGATTGTAGTGAATAGAGTATTCAATCTCATGTAAATTGGACTGTCTGAAGTACCTGTGAACAATCCAGAAGCCAATGTAGCGCCGACAGGTTGTCTGATTTGAGCACTTAATTGTGTTGCAATATTTACTTCACCCGTTACATAGAATCCACTTGGGTGAACTGCTCGTTTGAGCGCATCTCTCCACTTATTAATACTTTCAGAAACTTTGATTACATAAGAATAATCTTGATAGTATAAACTGTCTTGTATCTTTTTAGAACCTTCAGAAATGTGTCCGTCTTGATTTACATACTTACCAGCAGTCGTAATATTTGTTGCAATTGTTCCTGTTCCTGTAAGTGGGTCTGATTTTGATACAATAGCAGTTTCACCGCCAGAGAAAGTAACCGTATCTGTAACTTCTAGTGAACTTGTTGTTGCTGTATATTTTAAAAGAGGCGATGTGAAACCAATAACTGTTCCTGTTGCACCACTTACATTAGATGTAAATGTTTCGTCAGCAGATATTGTTCCTGAAACTGTTTTAAGAACAGCGTAATGAGGAAAATCAAATGTAGGTGCTGATGTATAATTAATTCCGTGTTCAATAATATTCAATGATGTTGCACGACCAATCTCATCACCAAATGGTATGACTGTTGCACTTGCACCATCAAATGCAATGTCCGATAATACTCGACCACCATCTTCAAAAAGAATATTACTATGACCATCAGTTGCTGTATCTGTAGCATCTTCGAGGGCGATAAATCTATTACCAGAAATTGTTGCAGTCGGTAAGGTTGTATAACCAGAACCACTTGCAATCATTCGTACATCAGTTATATCTCCAGAACCTGTTGAGTTCTCCTGAACTATTGCACTGCCGACATAACCATCAGCGTCTGTTGTTTTTGATTCTAACCCTATACGGTCATCTGCTTCTAAATTGATTGGCCTATCTGGTTCAGATGTTTGGTCTAATATGTAAGCACGAGCACCATCTTCACCACCCAATTCTGTCAACATATGACCAGTTTCGTTTTCTAACTCAACTCTAACCTCAGTATCAAAGTGATTTGATGTTGAGTCTAAGAACTTACCTTCTGTTCCGTCGCCATATGTTTCTAAAAGTAAATCACCAGAACCGCCGCCTGTAATTGTGCCTTCTTCTAATTCTACATGAATGTCAACAGTACCCGATTCTGGAATAAATCCACCATTGACAATTGAAACTTTTGCTTCGGCTGTTCCTGAACTAAATGTAAGTGTGTCGCCTTCTTCGTATCCTGTTCCAGCGGCATCAACAATAACTTCAGATACTCCTGCACCTTGAATGTCAAGAACTTGTACCCTTCCGCCTGCTCCAGCGCCACCTGTTAGAGTTGCCTCATCACCGACAGTTAGTGTGCTTCCGTCATTTGTAATTGTAGTATTGCCAAGTGCCGAGCTTGTAGTCATTGAAACAGTTACTTCTTCATTTTCAAAACTTATACCTGTAATGGTCTGCCCAGTTACAAAAGTTCCTACTGTTGTTTCTGGATTAATTTCTACTTCGATTATCTCAACACTACCTTCTCTAAACTTAGTGATGTTTTCTACAATTGCAGTTGCTAAGTTTACATCATCATCAGCAGGGTCGTTTGCTTGTGTGATTGTTTGGCCAACTAATTCAATCGTATCGTTTAGTGCTTGAGCTGTTGTTTGTGTACAACGAATAAAGTTTTGTGTCGCCCAGTTTCCACCAGACACTCGCAACATATCTTCTGTAGGTTTATAAACTTCAGATGGTTCATTAAATAATAATTTAAAGAATGCCTTATGTGCCTTATCTGTTCCTTTTGCACGATATAATGATTTGATATTTTTAACAAGTTTTCTAGTATCCACACTCTCGTGTGTGTCTGTAGGAATTGTGTTAAGAAACTCCTCTTTCATCTGAGTTAAGAAATCACTTATCGTGTGGTCTGGGTCAGTATAGTTTAGAAGTTGTTGAAGATTCTCTACAGGGTTTGCACGATACTTGCCAACTTTTGCAGTTGCACCAGATGTAGAACCTGTAATCGTTTCTCCTGTAATCCAGGCGTTGTTTGCTGAGATGAATAGTCTATCGTTAGCAAGAGTATCTTCTGCAAGAACTGTTGAAGTGGCACCAGATGTAGAACCTGTGATTGTTTCGTTTTTCTGAAAAGAACCGCCGAATGTATTTTGTTCATCAACGAGTTTATTACCAGCATCTAAACCATTCTTATTTGTTTGGTCTAGTAATACATAACTGTCGGTTGCGCCAGCAGTTTCTAATAATATTTGGTCTATGTCTGTAATCGTATCTAAGTTTAACTCAGCAGATTCCATGAAAAGAAAATAAGACGATAGAAACTCTGTGAACTTAGGGTGGTCCTCTAAGACATACTGAGGCACTTGTTGTTTAACAAGACTCGATATTTTTCTCTTATTAGTTTTGTATTTTATTGCCATTACTTACTACGAATAGCTAGATGATGTCGTATAAGATGTTCCCGCTTGTGAACTACCACTTACAATACCATCAACTTCACCAGTGATTGATGAATTAGTTGTATCAATAGATAGAACTTGATTTCTTACTGGCACAACATCATTAGAACTTGGTGTTGCAAATACTCGAACTTGTGTACTTGTTGCACCATCAACATTTGAAATGCTTGTCAACTTAGCAGATGTAAGAATGACTTCACCTGTTGCATAATTAACAGTACCATAAGTTGAGTCTGTATAAACTCTTGTTGTTCCGCTTAGATAATATACTCGAAGAACGCCAGCACCATCATCATCTAAGAAGTGTTCATTAGTTGTGTCACCATCAATTTTAAATCCTGTTGAAGAAATAATACCACCGCCGGTTGAGTTATGTCCAGAGTGTGGATTATATAATGCATTGTTAAAACTAAGTGTGTACTTTAATGCAGAATCAAGTGTTGGTGTAAAATACTTGTACATCTTCACAGTTGTAATATTACTAAGAATAGATGTATCGGCGGCATTGACTGCCTCTGTTAATTTTGAATATCTAAACATGCCAGCAAAGTCCTCTAGTTCGTCATTGTTGTAGCTTGCAACTTTTGTTAATACATTTGTTTGAAGTGTTGTTACATCTTTTGTTGTTTTGCCTGAATCGTATTTAAAATTAACAACAAGTGTGATGTAAGTTGTTTCAGGGTCGATAATCACAGGAGTTACTGAAGCAACAGCATATGATTTAAGACTTGTTACAAGACTTTCTTTTGTTGCAACTGTTAGATTAGAACCAGATTTTGCTTTAATAGAAATATAGACTTTACCATAATCAGGAGTTTCGGCATCTTCACCGCCATAAACTTGAACTGCCTGTGCGTTTGCATATAGACTCTTAACAAGTGTTTTGTAATCTTCAGCAGTAACGGCTCTGTCTTGTGCAGAATAATCTCTTGGTGCATTATACTTAATTGAAGCAATTGACTCAAGCCCAGTTCCGCCAGCTGCATTACTGAGTGTTGTAATTGTTGCGTTTGAAAAACCACCAACTGTTCCTGATAGAGTAAATGATGTAGCACCGTTTGGCGCATCTCTGTTTGTGTTAATGTAATCTAATATGACAATATTACCATCTGCAACTGCTTTACCTAAAACACCATCACCGAAGTAAATTTCAAAACGACCGCCTTCTACTTCTTGTAAAAAGTAAACTTTAGATGTTGAATCTAGTCCTGTAATACCACTTGCAAGTGTATATGTGTTTGTCGTTGCATCAGATGATGATTCTTGAATCTTAACAGTTAGTGTCGTTGTGTCAACACTATCGTTTGGTATAATGAATCGTTGGTCGATATCAGATGTGTTTGCTGTATATTTGTAATTTAAATAAGAACCTTCGTGAATTTTTAAGTTACTGAATTTGTAAACGCCGTCTGTTGGTGTAATACTCACATCAGCGTTGTTCACAAAACTATATGATTGCCCATCAACTGTTGTTGAGAATTTAGTTCCTCTTGACATTGTAAGAGAAGCACCAGATGCCGGACTAACTAATACATCAATCGTGGCTGTTGAAGATGTGCAACTTGTTGGAGTATAACCAACTTGTTTTGCAAGAGATACAACACTAGAACGCAAGTCTGCACTATCAAGGTACATCTCGTTTGC